>Ga0247841_10001756_pt1 | contig 46162 bp, 40 predicted proteins | sample LaCruzMarch2015__2_FD_192410 | JGI IMG/M metagenome (GOLD analysis project Ga0247841, IMG submission 192410) | Freshwater microbial communities from meromictic Lake La Cruz, Castile-La Mancha, Spain - LaCruzMarch2015_18m | ecosystem: Environmental > Aquatic > Freshwater > Lake | place: Spain... | reverse complement strand
CCGATGGCTTCCGTTATTAAGCGAAAGCAGGTGCAAATGAAGGCGTAATTGCTTGCGCAACTGCGTTCTTCACCCGCGTAAAGACGTTTGCATGTCTTGAATACAGAACCGGATTAACGAGCAGATTCTGCAATGCTCGACGTGCTTATGAACATTTTGACTTCCTGTCGATGCCTGGCATCCCCAGGTACAATTTACGATGCTTTTCATCATAAACTCGTCGCAATTATATCAAAAATTGTGGCTTTCGTCAAGCGTATGTACACGACAGTAAATGAGCGTCTTTGCGAGCGAAGCGAAGCAATCTCCAACCACCTACGTAGTCAAGGTATTAGAAAAATCCATAGTTTTATTATTCGTATGGAGATTGCTTCGTCGGCGTCTCCTCCTCGCAAAGACGCAACTTATCCTACTCTTTACTACGCATTGCGCGGGCGATTTCGCGGTTTGCTTCTCGTTTTTTTATTGTATCGCGTTTATCTTTATTGGATTTTGCGCGAGCAAGACCGATTTCTACTTTCATTACTCCACGCGAAGAGTAGAGACGCAAGGGCACCATTGTTAACGCTTGACCTTTATTTTTTCCGATAATTTTTTTAATTTCTTCAGAGTGCATTAATATTTTTCGGGAACGAAGCGGATCATATCCTTCGGGCGCGTTACTTGGCTGAAAACTACCAATGTGTGCGTTTACAAGATATGGTTCTTCGCCTTTGAGAACTACGTATGAGCCCTTTAATGAAACCGTGCCGCGACGAGCAGACTTGGCTTCGTGCCCAGTTAAAACAATACCCGCTTCAAGCGTTTCAAAAATATTATATTTATGGTGTGCGTCCTTGTTCTCAGTAATATTTGGCATATAAATCAAGTATGCACCACGCTTGAGGCGTGGGGCAAGACGATTACGGAGATTGCTTCGCCTCGCTTGAAAGCGATGGCTCGCAAAGACGCTAATACTGCGGATTCCTGCTTTCGCAGGAATGACAGCTTTTGCTGATGCAATTTTTGCTTCCTGTGATACACTCACCTCATGATTAATCTTCGTTCCGAACTCCAGAATTATCTAAAAGAAGCTCTAGAAAAAGCCGCCGTGGCTGGTGATTTAGCTACTGTTTCAATAGAAAAAGTCTCCGTCCAATATCCTCCAGCGATGAAAGATACTGTTTATGATTATGCCTCGCCAATCGCGCTTATTGTTGGAAAACAATTAAAAATAAACCCAACTGAAGTGGCGGAAAAAATTCTCAAGCATTTTTTAAAGCCAGATTTTATAAAACAAGTGGAGATTGTCGCGCCCGGATTCATAAATTTTGTTTTAAATCCTGATTGGATGGTAAAAAAACTGGACAACATTGTTGAAGAGGGTGAATTTTTTGGAAATTCCGACCTGGGAAAAGGGGAAACTGTTGATCTCGAATTTGTTTCCGCTAATCCAACAGGCATACCCACTTTTGGCAACGGAAGAGCGCTTTTTTGGGCTGATTCACTGGGAAAAGTTTTAGAAAAATCGGGATATGCCGTAACGCGCGAGTACTACATAAATGACGCAGGAAATCAGGTTAATAAATATGGAGAATCTGTTTTGCGCCGTATTTTGCAAAAAAATGGAATAGATGTTCCTTTTCCGGAAGATTTATATAAAGGAAAAGAGGTTTTTAGTTTAGCAAAAGAAGTAGAAGAAACTTTAGTGGAAGAAAGTAGCCACAAATTTACTGAACAGGATTTGGAAGATAAAGAATTTTTGCAGAAAATTTCCGATGTTTCGGTAAAAATCACTATGCAAAGTATAAAAAAGATGCTGGAAGATGTTTGTAAAGTAAAATATGACGTCTGGTTTAGTGAAAAAACCCTGCACGAAAGTGGCGATGTAACAAAAGTATTAGAGGAATTGAAAAAACGCGGCCATACATACGAAAAAGATGGTGCGTTGTGGTTTACGTCTACAAAATTCGGTGATGATAAGGATCGTGTTTTAGTTAAAGAGGATGGGGAAGTAACTTATCTTGTGGCTGATGTTGCTTATCATTTGAATAAGTTCCGTCGCGGATTCAATAAAATCATTGATTTTTGGGGCGCTGACCATTTTGGCTACATAAAAAGGTTGGAATCGGCTATTGCCGCGATGGGTGAAGACACTTCACGATTGAAAATTATCATTACGCAAATGATTAATGTTTTAGAGAATGGCGAAAAAATAAAAATGTCCAAACGAGCCGGCACGTCAGTTCCGCTTAATGAAGTGGTAGAAAGTGCCGGTCTCTCCGCATCAAGATTTTTTATTAATATGACGGCGCTTTCCTCACACATGGATTTTGATTTGAATTTAGCCAAAGAACAAAGTGATAAAAATCCTGTTTTTTATGTTCAATACGCTTTTGTGCGTTTGGCATCAATCTTAAGAAAAGCGCAGGAAACGAATATCATAGAAAACCAAGCATCAACAGAAGACGCTCGCGTACCATTGAACAGCGTGGCAGAAACCGCTTTGATGCGAACGATTTTTCGCTATCCGGAAGTGCTCGAAGACGTCGCAGACTCGTGGGATGTTCAGCGTCTACCGCATTTTGCCATTGAACTGGCAAAATCCATTCATTATTTTTACGATTCTGTGCCCATTTTGAACGCTGAGAGCAGGGAATTACAGACGGCGAGATTAGCACTCGCCCTTGCCGCAAAAACAACGTTAGGGAACCTTTTAGACACGCTGGGTGTGGAAAAGCTCCAAATTATGTAGGCGCCACCACGCGCTAAAGCGCGTGGCATCAGGGGGTGCCTTCTGTGAGAAGTGTCGGCTCCGCCGAATCATGCTTACCCCCATGCTATGCATGAGGAGTTACGCGCGCAGTGACAAAAAAACACACTGGACTATAGTTATGATATGAAGGACAATGTAAGTCCGAGTGACAACTAAATCATCACTTAACAAAACAACATGAGAATAGGAATAGACGCACACATTTTGTCCCCCGAACATCATAAACATCACCCTGAAATTGCGGAATATACACGCTCTCTTTTAAACACACTACTCGACGAAGATAAGGAAAATTTGTATGTAATTTTTGTGGATGCCCGTCTGCCGAGAGAAGAGTTGGAAAAATTAAAACGCAAAAATACAGAAATCAGATATTTTCCATTTAACCAGTACCGCGCATACTTGCCATTTTTTTATTCGCACATGCTTGTTTCATCTATTTTAACTGCAGCAAGACTAGATTTATTCCATTCTCCTGAAGGACTTATTCCATATTTATATCCAGGAAAAGTTGTCGCCACATTTCATTGGGTACCAACAGGAAAAAGAGATTCGAATATTTTCGTTAACACGTGGATGTTGGGCGCACGCGTGGGTTTTTCGGCACTTTGCCGTAAAGCCAGCCATATTTTATTACGTACCGGTAAAGATCGTGATATTCTTTGCGGAATCCACAACTATCCAGAAAATCGAGCGCATGTCATTACCTGTGTAGATTGCAAAACTGTTGATTGGAAAGAACACACGAAGGAAGTTATGGATATCTACAAAAGCACCAAAAAAGAAAAGGCAATAAAACCGGAAATTAAAAAAGAAAAAAACAGTCCCACGTTGGCACAAAGGTTCGCCTCTTTTAAGTCAAAGAAAAAGAACCTAGAAAAAAAGTAAATTTAGGGTTTTTATGTTATAAAATTAAAGTGCTCTTTTTCCGTGTGGAGAAAGAAGTTCTGTAACATTCAACCCATCGAGGTATTTATATGGCATCTTCATGTGTCCATGCTTTTCCTGTGTTTTCCCGGCCGTTGTCGGCAAACCAGATAAAACTGGTAGAAATGTATATTTCCCGTTCTCCTGATGCAACACCGTTCGCAAAAAGAACCTTTATCTGGCTTCTGCGAAAATCACAGGGAACACGCGCCGTATGTGTTAGTTTTCCCGCAAAATTGAACAGATATGGAGACCAAGCGCTTGATGGTTTCCATTCCATTGTTAGCGTGGGTGGGACAACAAGAATTGATGTTTTTCTTGGTCTTTTGAACACGAGTGTTCTGCCAAGCCATCACTCGGGTGGCTATCCTGATGGATCAAACGAGTTCACTGTACCGGATGGCTTCACTTTTTGGCTGTCAGACACCCCGTACGACAACAGTGCTGAGCACCTTTCGCTGAACATTGAAGAGATAAACTCAATATCTCTTCATCCAGAATCGACATAGATTACAGTCTGGCCTTTCACGCCGTCACCCTGACGGCTTTTTCTATTACTCCGAAGCTTGCGCTGAACTTGTATTTTTTCTATGCTCTCATATATGCCAGAAGAAAAAACCGGCTTTGAAATTCCGGCAAAAAGGTCTTTTCCAGAAATGGAAGAAGCCAATATTGCGTTTTGGCAAGAAAACAAAATTTTTGAGAAATCTGTCGAAAATCGTTCCGATGAAAACCGCTATGTCTTTGTAGATGGTCCTCCTTTTGTAAGCGGTAGTCCCCATTACGCTCACTTACTGGTTTCTATCGCGAAGGATTTAATTCCGCGTTATTGGACAATGCGCGGAAAAAAAGTTCGGCGCGTTTTTGGCTGGGACTGCCACGGCTTGCCAATTGAAACAAAAGTTAATGAAAAACTTAATATCCGAAACCGAAAACAAGTGGAAGAGTTCGGTGTTGATAAATATGTTTCAGCTTGTCGAGAATATGTTGAAGCGCAAATCAGTGATTGGCGCTGGTATATAAACAAGGTGGGAAGATGGGTTGATCTCGATCACGCTTACAAAACGATGGATTGGAAATTCGGCGAAAGTGTTTTGTGGTCATTCAGACAAATGTATGACAAGGGACTAATTTATAAGGGCAAAAGAACTTCGCTTTATTCAACGGAAACATCCACGCCGGTTTCTGAATTTGAGGTAGCGATGGATCCAGATAACTACCAAGACGTTGAGGATTTGAGTGTTTATATTAAATTTGAGTTAAGCGAGAAATTTTTTTCCGAAACAGGGGATAGTCCGGTATTTCTTCTCTCGTGGACAACAACCCCATGGACGCTACCTTCAAATTTCGCCTTAGCGATTAATCCTGAATTCAAATACGTACTCATAGAAACAGAAAAAGAGCTATTTGTTTTAGCAGAAGATTTAGTAGATTCGGCACTGAACGGTGCACAATATAAAATTATTAAGAAGTTTGATGGAAAAGACCTTCTCGGACTATCATACAAACCACTTTTTTCCCATTATAAAAATTCTTGCAAACCGGCAGATTATAAAATTTACGCATCAGACGGTGTTACAAACACAGAAGGCACGGGTGTATTGCATGTCGCTCCGGCATTTGGAGAATTAGATTTCAATTTAGGGATGCAACACGGATTATCTGATATTCCAGATATTGATGAAGAGGGAAGAATGCTTATTGATCCCTGGCAGGGAATATATATTCGCAAAGCATCTCCGCTCGTAGCTGACGAGTTGGAAAAAATTGGTCTTTTGTATCGCAAACAACCATATGTTCATCGTCTTCCTTTTTATCGCAGCAAAAGCCCTTTGATATACATGGTGCAAGACGCATATTTTGTTAACTTAAAAGAAATCAATAAAAGGATTTTAGAACTGAATAATGATGTTCGGTGGATTCCAGAAGTATTTAAAAATGGTCGATTTAAAGATGTTGTAGAAACTGCTCCAGATTGGTGCGTAAGCAGAAAACGTTATTGGGGAACAATAATGCCAATTTGGCGCAGCGAAGACGGCAAGGAAATTGTTATCTCCAGTATCGCGGATCTGCGACAATACACTGATCAAATATCTGAAAAAGAAATAAACGGCGAAAGAAAATATTTTCTTGGCGATAAACCAGTTTCTTTCCATCGCGATATTATGGATAAAATTGTCCTTAAAAGAGACGGGAAAGACTATCATCGCATCCCGGATATTTTGGATGTTTGGCTTGATTCCGGTTCAGTTCCGTTTGCTGAATATCATTATCCATATGAAAATCGTGAAACTTTTGAAAAAGGATTCCCTGCAGATTTTATTATTGAGTATACCGGGCAAATTCGCGCTTGGTTCCAGATTCTTTTCCGTGTAGCAGTAGCCATATTTGATCGCGCTCCGTTCAAAAACGTATTGGTGACCGGAGTACTGGCCGGCACAGACGGCAGAAAAATGAGTAAAAGTTTCGGCAATTTTCCTGATACAAAAGGAATACTGACAAACTTGGGTGGTGACGCTTTACGCCTCTATTTTATGTCTTCTCCCTTAATGCTTGGCGAAAACGCAAGCTTGAACGAGACAGAAATGCAAAATAAGGTACGAGGAGTTTTGAATATTTATTGGAATTCGCTGGTATATTTTGCCACTTATGCCAAGGAATACGATTTCAAACCGCAAAATGTAAACACAGAACATGTAATGGATGCTTGGATAACGGCTCGATTAGAACAAACTGTCGCCACTGTTTCAAAAAATATCGAAAATTATGTCATACCATCCGCGGTACGTTCTGTTGAGGAGTTTATTGACGACCTTTCTACTTGGTATATTCGCCGCAGTCGCGAACGCATCGCAGGAGGTGACAAAAACGCACTCGCGTGTTTGTACTCAGTTCTTTTGAGATCTTCAAAAGCATTTGCTCCAATTATTCCATTTATCACTGAGAATATTTACCAAACACTAAAAGCCGGAGCGGATGAAGGATTTTTGGAATCAGTGCATCTGGAAGATTATCCGCAAGCAAATGAAGAATTTGCAAAAAAACAAAATCAATTGCTTGAAGAAATGTACAAAGTACGAGAAATCGCATCACGAGGACACGCAATTAGAAAAGAAAAAAATCTGGCAATAAAACAGCCATTATCAATATTGTGGTTATCGGAAAATATGAAGCTTTCTTCGGGCAGTTTGGAAATTTTAGCGGAAGAATTGAATGTAAAAGAAATAAAACAAGGTAACCCTCCCACTGAAATTTCAGAAACAATAAAAATAAAAGATATTGAATATTTCATCGGTCTGGTAACGGAAATTTCGGAAGAGCTGAGAATGGAAGGAAATTTGCGTAATCTAATTAGGCAAATTCAGCGCGCAAGACAGCTGGCCGGTCTTAGTGTGGGCGATGAAATTGATTTAACCTTGGAGAATACGGAAGAAAATCAAAAAATAATTGCGACTTTTAAAAAGGAATTTTCACAAAAAGTAAATGCTCGAGAAATAAAATTTGGAGATAAAACAGATATAGTTAAAGCATAAGCGAGCAAAAAGCGGTATTTAAAAGGCTATGAAAACCGATTTAAGGACATTGCGGGGATTGATTATCCACAGATCTACTGTGCGCGAAAAGGATCGTATTATAGAGGCCTATACGAGAGAAGAAGGAAGGGTTGTCTTTTTTGCTCCCGGAGTGCGCCATGTGGCATCTAAACGAGCTGGCCACTTGGAAACATTTATGGAATCAAAATTGACGTTGGCACGCTCAAAAAAAGGCAACGTGCTAAGTGAGGCGCACGTTATTAACTCATTTCCCGAACTCAGATCGGACTATGATCGACTTAGCGTCGCTTATGAAATAACTAAATTAGTACGGCAATATACAGCCGAAGGACAACATGACTTTCTTTTGTATGACACAGTGATTTCATGCATAAACACATGTTCAAAAGGAAATCCCCCAGCATACATAAAAGACATCGTTGCAACGCACGTTTTACGTCAAATTGGAGGGTTGCCAGATCTATTTTTTTGCACACATTGCAGAGCAAAACTTCGGCCTGGAAAATTTTCGTTAAAAGCAAGCGATCGCGGTTTTTGGTGTGAAAATTGTGAAGAAAAAAGTGACCCAGCCCTTACTGAGGTCGTTAAGCTTATGCGCATTTTTGTTAAAGATTCACAAAAGTCACGTAAATTAATTATTTGCGACAGCACACTAAAGCGTTTAAGAATGACCATAGCAAAAATTCTACACACACAAGGAGGAACTGTAAGATAAATTAAACTCCCATTCCGTTGTGGGTTATGCTAGACTAAAAGGATAAACAAACAAAACACTAACAGATGACTTTTCTAGATGACTTAAAGAAGAAAATGTCTACGCCGGGAGCCGATCGCTACAGCGAGGAGCGTTTCGCCAGCGCACAACCACATATTGTAGAACAAGAAACTTCATCCCAATTAACTGATACTGCTCCTCCAGTTCTTTTAAACATAGAGGAAATTGGGAGAAAAAGACGCAAAAAAATTTACACAATTACTGCAATAGTTGCCGGTGTGGCGGTTATTGCGGCGCTTACTTTCTGGGGTGTTTTTGCATACCGAGCCAGTTATGTTGTTGATCAAAATAATATAGAGATTCAAATAACGTCGCCAGAACGACTGCCTTCAGGAGAAAATACCACAATAAAATTTACCGTACGCAATAAAAGCAAAATAACTTGGCAAAACACGGTACTAGATGTGCAAAAGCCAGCTGGTTTTGCGGTTTCCAAAACAGAACCAAAACAACAGGGAACAGGTGACAATTTACAATGGGGAATAGGAGTTCTTCGTCCAAAAGAAACAGTGTCCTTTGACGTAGCTGGTCGTTTGGTTGGCAAAGCAAACAGTACGGCAAACTTTATTGCTATAGCAACATTAACTCCACAAAACACTCCGCAAACAAAAAAGCAAAAAAAACAGTTTTCCACTGTAAACATAGATGAAAGTTTGATACAAATCAGCTTGATCGCGCCAAAACAGGTAGCTAATGGGGAACATATGCAAGTTAAAGTTATCTATCGCAACAAGAAAGATTCTGATGTCCAAGGAGTACGAATAAACGTAGACGCTCCAACCGGATTTATGCTTGAAACTTCCAGCCCAACTGTTACTGGAACAAAACTGACATGGGATCTTCCATCACTTCCCCAACAAAGTGAGGGAGAAATAAATTTCACCGGGACAATGCAAGGTGATCCCGATGTGATTCGTACTTTCAAAGCCACTTTGGGTTTTGTTACTGACGGAGGTGGGTTTTTATATCAAAATGATGTCCAATCAACAACCGCCATGGCTCGTAGGGCTATTGTTATTACTCAGATATTTAATAATCAACAAGACTCGCTAAAAGCCAACCCATCTGACACAGTTGAGGCAAAAATCGATATAAAAAATACTGGAGATATTGGACTGAGAGACTTGATAGCAAAAACAACTTTTACTGGAATAGGTATTGACCCGGTATCAGTAGAGTCCTCGGGAGGATTCTATGACAGCCATTTAAACACTATCACATGGACAGCATCTTCAATTCCCGGTTTAAAAACAATGCGTCCAAATGATTCAACTCAACTAACATATCGTTTTAAATTGTTATCATTGAGCAGTCTTCCTTTTTCTTCTCAAGAAGACAAGAATTTCTCTGTTATATCCCAGACTGCGGTTGATAGCCCCGATATTCCATCACAAATTGGTACAAATAAAACAATATTGTCCGGAAGTTTTCAAATTATGCTCAACAGCGTCATGCAGATTAATATGGCGGCCTACTATGATGATGGCAGAACAGGACTTCCTGTTAGTGTCGGCCCTCAACCACCGCAAGTGGGGAAAGAAACCATATATACAGTTCGTGTAAGAGTTGCAAATTCATCAGCTGATGTAATAGACGGTGTTTATCACGCAGTTTTGCCTGAAGGAATACGTTGGGTAGGAAATAAGTATTCCACCACCGGAACAGTTACTTTTGACGAGAGAACCAGAGAAATTGTCTGGAAAATAAATATCATTCCAGCACGATCAGGCACGGGTCTACCGGGACCGGAACTTAATTTTCAGGTTGGGCTATCACCATCGATGAATCAAATCGGCTCAAGACCAGTATTGTGCCTAGGAAGCTCGTTAGACGGAACAGACACGTTCACTTCAGCTCGATTACATGCCGTGGGAGAATCAATAGATACGGAATCGGCAAATCCTGAAAAATCAGAGGTAACAAGATAAAAATTTAGAAATATAAACAACAAGAAAGGAGGTGAGAATAGTGAAAATTTTTTCAATAGTAGTCAGTAGAAAACAAACTGTAAAATTATTAATTGGCATCGCTGTATTGGCTTACTTAGCAAGAATTGTTATGGGCCTAACCAACCAACATACCTTTGGAGGAGTAACATTTTTTGGGCTAACAGAATTATTCTTTGCCCTGTTGGCATTATCGGCTGTGCTTTTACTCTTGGATATCCGAGACCAACGAAATCGAGGAATAAAGAAGTAAATTCGGTACAAATATAGTCAAAACTTTAACTTCATTTTTTCGAAGTGTTTTGCTTACGAAGAAAGTTGACTCCTTCATCCATATATGTTAAAGTTTTTTCCATGAATGCAACATTTGCGGTAATTGCCACGGGAGGCAAACAATATTTAATCAAAACCGACACGCTTGTTAAGGTTGAAAAACTAGAGGGAAAAGCGGGTGACATCGTCAACATAACTGACGTACTGTTGATTGGCGAAGGCGAAAACGCCATCATTGGAAAACCATATGTACAAGGTGCCGTTGTTGTGATGGAAATTGTAAATCAGGGAAGAGCAAAAAAGGTTACCGGCGTAAAATTCAAGGCAAAAAAGCGCGTAAAGGTTGCTTTTGGCCATCGTCAACCATTCACCGAGCTTAAGATAAAAGAAATAAAGTCGGAATAAATATTGCCTGGACTATATAAACGAACTGTCGCTCTCCAATCGGAGGGCGATTTGGTTAAAGTAATAACCGATTAAATATTCCTCTTAAAAACCTGTCTTCCGGAAAACGCACGGCTAAGAGTCAAATCATCTGCATATTCTATCGCCGCTCCGGTTGGTAAACCCTGCGCTAAACGTGAAATAGCTAATCCCGAGACATCTTGCTGCAAAAGTTTTTTAAGATAAAGCGCCGTTGTTTCTCCTTCTGTTGAGGGATTAAGCGCCAAAATAACCTCTTCAAATTTTTTCTCTCTGATCATGTTAAGAAAATCCGCTACACCTATATCTTCCGGACCCACATTATCCAAAGGAGAAAGTAATCCTCCCAGGACATAGTATCGACCTTTAAACTCTCCAATACGCTCTATGGCGATAACATCCAAAGCGCTTTCAACTACGCAAATTATACTCCCGTCACGTCTATCATCTAAACAAATCTTACACTTTTCATTTTCTGTTAGCATGCCACACTCAACGCATTTTTTAATGCCACTTCCAAGGCCAGTTAAATTAGTCGCAATACGCTCTAAAAAATCAGGGTTCTGTTCCATTAGAAAAAAGGCGATTCTTTGGGCACTTTTCTGACCTATCCCCGGAAAGCGTTCCAAATCATTTAGGACATTACGAAGCGCTAAGGGCAATAGCTCAGTAGACATAATCAGATTAAGCGCGTGACTTTTGTGTTGATCGTGCCGGCTCTTCGGCCTGATAATGCTGGGTATCAAGCGCAGCAAAAGATGCGCACTCTTGATGGAAATAAAGAGAAATCACGCCTGTTGGACCATTACGATGCTTTGCGATGATTACATCGACAATATTAGGGCTCTCTGCTGTTTTTTCATGCCTGCCACGAGGGTAGAGAAATAACACGACGTCAGCATCTTGTTCAATAGAGCCACTCTCGCGTAAATCAGAAAGTTTTGGCACCGGGGGCATGCGTGTTTCAACTGCACGAGAAAGTTGGGACAAGGCAAGAATTGGCACATTTAATTCGCGAGCCAAACTCTTAAGTGCCCTAGAAATTTGTGAAACTTCTTGAACACGCCCGTCTTTTGAATCGCCTTCTAAGAGTTGTAAATAGTCAATCACAAGAAAACCTATCCCATGTTCAGATTGCAAACGACGAGCCAAAGTACGAATTTCCATAATGTTGCTACTGGCGGAATCATCGATAAATATCGGGGCTTCCGATAAAACGGCCATCGCACGATTGATACGAGAAAAATCATCATCCGGAAAACCTTCACTTGATAAATGTCCGGTACGCATTTTCCACAGATCAACACCAGCTTCCGCACAAATAAAACGATCCGCGAGTTGCTCTTTCGACATTTCAATACTAAATATTCCCACCGGTGCTTTCTCACGAACGGAAATGTGGCGAGCGATATCCAACGCCAATGAAGTCTTACCAACGCTTGGGCGAGCTGCCAATATTACCAAATCGGAACGTTGTAAACCAGAAAGCAAATTATCCAACGGTTCAAGACCTGTGGGTAATCCTCGTAAGTTTCCATCCCCTTTGTGCAAACTATCAATACGATGGAACGCCTCCGTAAGGACAGTCTTCATTGGCACGAATGATTGTCTCAAGTGCTGTTGAGAAACAGCAAAAAGACTTTGTTCTGCTTCATCAAGCACCAAGTTAACCTCTGATTCCTCATTGAAACCAAGTTCGCTAATATTCGCCGCGGCACTGATTAAACGTCGCAAGGTGGCCTTTTTTTGCACTATACGGGCATAGTGCTCAACGTGGCCGGCTGTCGGTACTGCGGCAGCTAAAGAGGCAATAGTAGACTCCCCTCCAGCATTTTCAAGATTATTTTGATCGTTTAATTTATTTGAAAGACTCAAAATATCAATGGGCTCTCTGTGTTCGTATAATTCAATAATCGCGGAGTATATAAGACCATGCTTTGGGGAATAAAAATCTGTCGCACGAAGAAAATCCGCAATACGGATAATCGCGTCTTTATTCAAAAGAAGACTACCCAAAACCGATACTTCCGCTTCCAGGTTATGCGGCGGGATCTTGTCTCCCGCGCGGAAGGGATTCTTTGGCTGATCCTTTTTTGCCTTCTTTTCAGTCATATAACAAGTGCATGCAGATTATCACAATTTAGACTTGGGCGTAACGCGTTGTCCTTGTGGAGTATCTTCAATGTTAAATCCCGCTTCTGAGATCTCTTTTCTTAATGTATCAGACAAATCAAAGTCTTTTTCCAGACGTGCTTTTTTCCGTTGTGTTATTAGTTCCTCAACATGACTCGGAATTGGTTCCGTATCAACAGAGCCATTAAAATCCATAATAGCCAACACCATATCAAAGCCCATAAATGCATCGATAATCTTCTGGGTGTCTTCACTGGAAAGTAAGTTTTCTGTGACTTGCGGATTCAGTGTGCGTATAGCGTCAAAAAGCACAGCCAATGCTTGAGGTATACCCAAATCATTAGCTAAATTGTCCGTAAATTTTTTCTGAAGAGTATCAAAATCGAATTCCAGCGGTTTTTCAGATAAACTTCCCGCTTTAGAAGAAATATTTTGCCGTAATTTGTCTACAAACTTTTGCAGAGTAGCCAACCCCTCCACTGCCGAATCTAATGACTGCCAAGTAAAATTAAGCTTTGAACGATAGTGAGTCTGCAGGTAAAGAAACCTTAGCGCTATGGGATTATAACCTCGTCCAATCACGTCTTCCAATTTTATAAATGTGCCGTCGCTTTTTGCCATCTTTTTTCCATCCACCAAAAGATGCTCGTTGTGAACCCAAATTTTAGAAAACTGTTTTTCGTTTACAGCTTCACTCTGTGCTATTTCGTTTTCATGATGTGGAAAAATATTATCGACACCACCAGTGTGTATATCAATTGTTTTTCCCAAAAGCTGCAGCGCCATGGCCGAGCACTCAATATGCCAGCCGGGATAGCCACGTCCCCATGGGGAATCCCATTGCATAAGATGTTCTTTTGGTGCTTTTATCCAGAGTGCGAAGTCAGCCGGGTGTTTTTTTTCTTCACGAACCGCCACACGCGCGCCTTCTTCCGTTTCTTCGGTTTTATTTCCAGACAACTTACCGTATTGGGGAAACTTTGAGACATCAAAATAAATTCCGGAAGATGTTTCATACGCAACCCCCTTTTTTAATAATTTTTCGGCAAGTTCAATCATGAAACTTATATGCATCGTTGCTCGCGGATAAAATTCGGCCGGCTCAGCGCGCAACATCTGCAAAGACGTAAAAAACTCCTGTGTGTAAAAAGCAGCTATTTCTTCCGGTGTTTTTCCTTCTCGTTGAGAAGCGACTTCCATCTTATCCATGCCTGCCAAAGGATTATCACTATCTAACAAATGACCAACGTCAGTTATATTCATGACGCTTCTGACATCATAACCAAGATAACGCAAAGTACGATTAAGCGTATCTGCGACCACAAAACGCCGAATATTGCCTATGTGCGGGGAATTATAGACAGTGGGGCCACAATTATAAATTCTCACTACGCCATCACTATTAACAGGATCAACACAAGATAGTTCTTTTCCAAGAGTGTTCCAAAGAGATAATCTCATGTACTTGAGTGTATAGCTACTTTCCAAAAACGAAAATAACCCCCTTGCTTTTTAACTCTCCATCATCTCAAGGATGTTTTTTATTTCTCAAGGAAATAAAATTGGAGGGGAAAAAAGGAGGCGGGTTAAAATTTCGTCGACATTAAACTAATGCCGAAAACCGTAGCACTTACTTGCGCTTCTTTGTTGTCTTGCGCTTCTTCGCTACTTTTTTTGTTGCCTTTTTCTTTGCTTTCTTTTTTGCCATTTCAACCACCTCCTTTCTTTTTATTTTTTGTTTTAATTTTTTGACTTATTTAATGTTTAATTAATTCATACAAAATTCCCAATATATTGTCAAGAGTTTTTTATCTTTTTTAAATATCAAAATAAAATTATTTCTTACTTATTATTATAATATAGTGATAAATAGACATGCACGACAACAAAATCGTCACTGTTAGAAAAATAACTGAAATATAATAATTTAAATCACTGCTTGAAAATAAATCACGATAAAAAAAGGCGCCAATACAGACACTTTGTGAAACAACTTTCATTTTTCCATACATATTAGCACCGAGAATAGGTAATACGCGCCCGATTTTTTGATAATACAGAACAACAATTAATCCTCCTGCCACAACAATGATATCAAGAACAATAATTATACCAATAAGCGAAGGGAAAAATGACAAGTAGACACAAAAAATACTCCAATGAAGCAGTTTATCAACAAAAGGATCCATCATTGCTCCAAATTTTGAATGCATTCCACGTGCACGTGACAATGCTCCGTCTAACACATCACTTACTAAACAGAAAACGTAAAAAAGCGCAAACCAGACCCACATTTTTGACATCAAGAAGAAAACAATCGGAATAATAAAAACAAACCTAACAAAAGTAATCATGCTAGGCGTCAGCCAAATGGGAATTATTTTTACTATCTCCGATAAATATTTATCAAGAAAAAATTTTCTCAAAGCATTTTCCGCGAGCGGTAATACCAAAGAATAATAAAATCAACAATAAACATAAAAGCAATCAGAATCCAAAACATAATGAGATTGACTACCGGCGCGTCTCCAAGAGAGGGAAGCACCTGACCGACAACACCAAGAGGGATAAAAAGTGCGCTCATAATTGTTAAAACCTTAAGAAATTCATTAAGCTTATGCGAAACAAGATTAGAATTTGTTTCGGCAAGCGATGTAATTTTTTCTTGCTGGTTATCCAGCGCGTCCCACACCCGCTGTAAATGAGCCTGCAAACTTTTAAATACGGCCTTAAAAGCCGGCGTAGAAAACTCTCCTCGCAGAGTGTCAGGATTATACAAATGAACCTGCGGACGAATAATCTGGCGAAAACCAGAAACATCATGAGCAAGAGCACTCAATTCATAAACCATGCTTCTTTCCTCACCCTTAAAAATTCTTTGTTCAGCTAGTTCTATTTTTTCGTAAATATGATCTATTTTAGGAAAAGCGGAGTCTATCAAGACACTCATGATGCTATATAAAAGATAAGCGGGAGTGCGCCCCACATATCTTTCCTGTAAAACAGAGCTTTCGTTTACTTGATTAAAAAACTGATCCAGCAAATGCACTCTACCCATATGCACTGTGACAATATGCCCGTCTGTAATGAAGATATCTACCTCAGCCGGAGCCGTACTACGTGATTTAGCATCAAAAACAGGGGAGTGAACAATCATAAAAAGATAGCCCGGATACTCCTCAAGTTTTGGACGAGACGAGCGATGAGTTATTTCTTTTAAATCTATTGCATGAAAACTAAACTCACGCTCCAGAAAGTCAAAATCTTCTTTTCTGGGATCAAGTATATCAACCCAAGTTAATTCTTTTGTTTTTATTTGTCTTATCACAATATGATTATATCACTGTCGATTTTCAATTTACAATATTGAGCGTATAATTATTTTAAATTAAAAGAAAAACAATTATGCAATTAAAACTTATTCCATTCGGCATCCTCGTCGGTTCGATTGTTTTATTCGGGGCCAGTTGTGGAAATTCCAACAAAACTGCGATTACTCCATCCGGAGGAGCTTATGTGTCACATGACAATGGAGAAACGTGGATACAAATGTCTGGTTACACCGGAGGAGGAAATATTACACAAGTTAACCCTTTAAAGGTTGCCATCGATCCTTTCAATACTAAAAAATTATACATGGCCGGCGGAATTACCGGGCTTTTGTCTTACGACTCAAAAAAGGGGGAGTGGGACAGCATCGAGACTCCGACAACAAACGTCAATGGTGTGTTAGTTCACCCGCGAAACCCAAATATTTTATTTATATTTGGAAACTCAAAATTAATTCCCCAACGCAGCAAGGTGTGGAAAACATTTGACGGGGGAATTAATTGGGTAGAAATATATTCTGACCCGATTGTAAAAACAGGTGGGATCTTCTCTAGTAAAACGGCTCCTGCAAGTATTACTTCGCTAGATATAGATCCGACAAGACCAGAAATATTACTAGCAGGATCATCCAGTGGAGCTCTACTTATATCTCATGACAGTGGTGCGACATGGAATAATGCACATTCGTTCAGTTACAGCATCGCCGGAATAAAAGCGGCTCCGGGTGGAAACAGTTGGTGGATCTTACTGCAGAATGGGATTCTTGCAAATTCAAATGATGATGGGAAAACTTTTTCCGCAGTGAGTGTAAAAAATAAAGATGTCTCCGCTGGCTCTATTTTGGCCGTACAATTTGATGAAAATGAAAACAAGGAGCTGAAAATATTAGCCGGAACTGATCGAGGAGTTTTTCAATCTACCGACAACGGCAAAACTTGGTCTTCGGTAAGTATGCCAATAACGGACAAACAATCCGTATCGGTAAATGCTATTGCTTTGGGAAATGGGGAAATATACGCGGGATCTGGTTTTTTGCTTTATTCTTCAAAAGCAAACGGCACAAAATGGAAAGTTTATCAATTTCCCATCCTAAATTCAATCAGATTTCTTGTTACTGATCCAGAAGACGAAAATACTATATACGCGTTTTTCTCTCCAATTTAATTAAGAGAGATAGTACGAGTCGTTGTATACGCTTTTCCATCAATTTCCGCGATGGCCTTGATTTCGATGTCCCCGGAATTTCCGCTAAAACTCATTTTTGAATCAAATTTTTGCGGTAGAATAAATTTCCCAAAAGATTGAGAAGTTTCACTGGAGGAATAAGAGCTTGAAGTTCCGTCGCTGGTTCCAACTTTGCGAGAAGTAGATACTTTTGTGTACGTTCCCGTTTTTCCTTCAGGACCAGATACATACCAACTCACATTAAAAGACTCACCCGAATTTACTTTAGAAGGAAGGTCAACAAAACGAATGGATATTTCTTCTGTTGGGGTGGCCTTTGGGATCGAGGTTGCAGCTGCCTTAACAGTTGCTTTTTGTGGTGGAGCTGTAGGAAGCAAAGACGGTGCAACAGACGGCGGAATAGTCGGAAGAAGAGAAGGAGATGGGGTAGTGGTAGCAGTCGGCTCTACGCTTGGCGACGGCGTAGTATTTAGAGCGGTATTTTTCGGTTTACCGACTATGTTTCCAAGATAATACCCAGCAGCTGTCACTGCTCCTATTACAGCAATACCTCCTATTACAACGGTTAAAATATTTTTTTTCATAGATACATATTGATAGTGATTTAGATCTTATACCGCACCTCATCCCCGGATTATCTCCAAAGGATGAGATTGTGGTATCACATTTTAATTAGAATGTGAATATATTGTGAAAAGTCACTGTGAAGACTTGTTCAACCTGTCCACCTACGTGAGTCAACCATCCGCCTATTCCGGACGTTGCCGCAGTGTTGATATTTCCATCTGCGTGCGTTGATCCAACAATAGATTGCGTCTGAGTCGGGTCATATACAGCACCTTGGCTGGATTGTGAAGCAGACCCTTGGTTACCAGTTACTTGGTTACCAGAAAGCCAAATTGCTTCTGAAGTTCCCGCAGTTTGCTGGAAGTTCATTGGAACGTGAGACATACCTGTTTGAGTCTGATTTACGCTAGCCAAAGTATCACCAGTTGCGTTTGTGCAGTTACTTGTAGAACACGACCACTGTAGACCAGCACCTGTCTTTAGTGTTTGATCCTGTGAACCGATTTTGGCATACATTTGTTGTGTGCCAGAAGATTGTGCAATTGCAGCGGCATCACCAACTTTTACCCAAGAATTAGCTGTAGCTGATTGATTTGTTTGTACTGGTACCGTTGAAACAACATCTTGATGTTGATTCACAGTCAAAGTACTCCAGGCAGAAGCTGCGAATGCGCTCACCGGAGTGAGAGCAACCACCGCCATCATAACCATGGAAGATGCAGTAATTGATAGCATCGAAATTTTTTTGTTCATTTAATTCACCTCCTTCCTTTCAATAAAATCTTAACACCCGTGTCTAATCAAATTCCCTCACAAAACCTGCTAAGTAAAGAAATAACTATACTTGATGTAAATTAAACATAATATCTATCCATATTACAAGATGTGTCTAAAGACACCGATATTAACAACCTACTTTCCAGTGCAACCCTTGACATTAATAAAACTTTCTTTAAAATCAACATTAGCACTCAAAAGGTTAGAGTGCTAAAATGAAACTAACCAATATTTCATGACCGAAAGACAAGATAAAATTTTAAAAGCATTAGTTATGGAGTACGTGCGCACAGCAGAACCAGTCGGTTCTGAACTGTTGACCGAACGTTACCGTCTCCCTTATAGCCCTGCCACTGTTCGCACAGAGTTGGCACAATTAGAAGACGAAGGATATTTAGACCAACCACACACTTCCGCTGGACGAATTCCGACCGATCTTGGCTATCGATATTTTGTAAATCAAATTATACCCAAAGGAAATCTACCAAAAGACGAAGCAGAACATTTAAAAACAGAGCTTCTGCAATTACAGACAAAGCATAATCGTTTGGCGCGCAGTACAGCAAAACTTTTAGCCGGATTATCACAAAATTTAGCTATTGCCGGACTAATCGGAAGAGATGAGTTTCACGAGGCCGGACTGTCTGAATTGCTTAAAGAGCCGGAATTTATGGAATCAGAATGTTTACTGGATGTTTCAAAACTTCTAAGTGTTCTAGAAGACAATTTTGAAACATTTGTTAACGATCTAAACAGCACTCCACATGTCTACATTGGTGAAGAAAATCCATACGCCCCCGTACGGCATCTGAGTATGCTTTTGGCGGCATGTACCTTGCCGTCTGGAGAAAAGGGCCTTCTGGCGATTATTGGCCCCACACGAATGAAATACGACAGAAATATTCGCTTGCTACAAGCTGTTGCCGAAGCAATGGGAAAAGAAGAAAACAATGAAGATAATTAACTTTAAAAAAGTGAACGAAAAAGATTCAAAAGAAGAAAAAGCGTCTCCAGAAAAAATAAAAGAAAAAACAGAAGACACCTGTTCTGAATTTAAAGATGAAGCTGAAAGAAATTTAGCAGGATGGAAAAGAGCTATGGCCGACTACGAAAATCTTCACAAAAGAATGCTGACAGAAAAATTATCAGCCCGCCGAGAGGGAATTGAAGAAAGTTTAAGTTCTTTATTAGTAGTTTTAGATTATTTTACCGCCGCATTCTCCTCCGTCCCCGATGAAATTGCGGCAAATCCTTGGGTAAAGGGAGTTGAAAATATACAAAAGGCATTCTTAGATACTCTGTCTGGACTTGGTGTCCAACCAATCAACGAAATAAACGTTCCATTCGATCCCACTACACATGAAGCCGTAGAACATGTAAATGACGAAAATGCGCCCGCTGGAAATGTACTAAGTGTAATTACGAACGGTTATCGTCTGGGAAACAAAACAATAAGACCGGCAAAAGTGCGTATTTCCAACATTAAAGTAATTCAAGAAAAAAAAGATAGCTCGAATCCCCCCACACAAGAAAGCGACGCAGAAGAAACAAAGCCGCCAGAAACTAAAAACGAGAAAGAAGCGGAAGAAAATAAATTAACTAATTAATCAATAATTTATAAATAAAATATATGTCAAAAATACTTGGTATAGACTTAGGAACAACTAATTCATGTATGTCGATAATCGAAGGCGGGAAACCGCGCGTTTTGGAAAACCAAGAAGGAGCACGAACCACTCCTTCCGTTATTGCAATGTCTCACAACAACGAGCGCCTTGTGGGTGTCACAGCAAAAAGGCAAGCTATCACAAATCCCCAAAATACACTTTTTTCTATCAAACGCCTTATTGGCAGAAAATATAGCGACAAAGAGGTGCAAAAAGACAAAACATTGATGCCTTACGAAATTCGTGAAGGCGCTGATGGTTATGCGGAAGTAAAAATGGGTGAGAAGTGGTACAAACCGTTAGAAATTTCCGCCATGGTTTTGCAGAAATTAAAAAGTGACGCAGAAGCTCGTCTCGGTGAGAAAATTACCGATGCAGTAATCACAGTACCGGCCTACTTCGATGACTCTCAGCGTAAGGCCACAAAAGACGCGGGAACTGTGGCTGGATTTAATGTGCAAAGAATTATCAACGAACCAACCGCAGCCGCCCTGGCGTATGGTTTAGATAAAAAGAAAGAAGAACAAATTGTTGTTTACGACTTGGGTGGAGGCACGTTCGATGTATCCGTACTCGAAGTTTCATCTGATACAATTGAAGTAAAATCCACACACGGAGATACGCATTTGGGTGGTGATGATTTTGATCAAAAAATCATTGATTGGATCGCGGCAGAATTTAAAAAACAATACGGCATAGATCTGACAAACGACCAGGTTGCTCTTCAACGTCTCAAGGAAGCTGCTGAAAAAGCAAAGATTGAACTTTCCACAACAATGGAAACTGAAATCAATCAGCCGTTTATCACCACAGATGCCTCTGGTCCAAAACATTTGTTGCTGAAACTTTCGCGAGCAAAAATGGAAGAGTTAGTTGGTGAATTTATAGAAAAAACTATTTCCATTACAGAGATGGCGATAAAAGAAGCTAAATTAACAACAGCTGATATTGATGAAGTTGTATTAGTCGGTGGGATGACTCGCATGCCACGCGTAGTGGAATTAGTTGAAAAATTATTCGGCAAAAAAGCTCATAAAGACGTAAACCCAGACGAAGTAGTGGCGATTGGCGCCGCTATCCAGGGCGGAATCCTGCAGGGTGACGTAAAAGATGTTTTACTCTTAGACGTCACGCCATTAACCTTGGGGATCGAGACAATGGGCGGCATTCGCACCCCATTAATCACAAAAAATACCACTGTTCCAACTAAAAAAACTCAGGTATTTTCAACAGCTTCGGATAGTCAGCCACAAGTGGAAATCCACGTTTTGCAAGGCGAACGTGAAATGGCTACAGATAACAAATCATTGGGACAGTTTATTTTGGACGGAATTCCACCAGCACCACGCGGTATTCCTCAGATAGAAGTGACTTTTGATATCGACGCCAACGGCATTCTTACTGTTTCCGCTAAAGACAAAGCAACTAATCGCGAACAAAAAATAACCATTCAAGGATCGTCAGGCGTGTCTAAGGAAGAAGTGGAACGCATGAAACATGAAGCAGAAGAACACGCCGCGGAAGATAAGTCTAAAAAGGAACGTGTGGAAGAAAAAAATAAATCTGAAACGATGATTTATTCCACTGAAAAGTTCCTCAAGGACTCAAACGAAAAATTGCCTGAAAACGTAAAAAAGGAAATCACTGAAAAACTCGAGGAGCTAAAAAAGGTTGCTCATGGTGAAGAAAGTAGCATTGACGCTGTTGCATTAAAAAAGGCGATGGAAGATTTGGATCAAACAGTCCAAAAAGCCGGTGCTGAAATGTATAAACAACAACAGGCGACCGCTACTCCAAAAGCTGAAGACACTAATCAATCTACCGACGGAAAAACCGAAGAAGGAAAAACTGTTGAAGGAGAAGCCGAAAAGAAGCAATAATTAGTTGTTGAATTGCGATGCCCGTCCCGCAAACGCGGGGCGGGCAAAAGCAATTATTAAACCAAACAAATCACCACCAAGTTAAATGGCCAAAGATTACTATCAAATATTAGGAGTTGATAAAACCGCTTCAGAGGACGAGATTAAACGTGCTTACAGAAAAATGGCGCATCAACATCATCCTGACAAAGGAGGAGACCAAGAAAAATTCAAGGAAGTAAACGAAGCTTACCAAGTTCTTGGTAATCCGGAAAAACGTGGTCAATTCGACCAATATGGCCAAACTTTTGAACAAGCCGGCCAACAAGGAGGCGGAGCTGGTGGATTTGATTTTAATTCTTTTGGCGGACAGGGTTTTAATGTCAACTATGAAGATCTTGGAAATTTTGGCGATATTTTTTCCCAATTTTTTGGTGGTTCAAGAGCGGGTAGCCGAGGCCGTGCCGGGGCACGAGAACGAGCAAGGGGTACTGACTTACAAATAGATATGACTATATCTTTTCAAGACATGGTTTTTGGGACGAAGCGTGAGATTTCTTTAAACAGATCACGTACATGCAAACACTGCAAAGGAAATTTGGCTGAGCCAGGCACAAAAATAGTTTCATGCAAAACATGCAGTGGCAGTGGGCATATCAGAACACAAGTACGAACGATACTAGGCACTATGGTGCAAGAATCGATTTGCCCGGAATGCCACGGAGAAGGAAAAAAAGCTGAAGTAAAATGTTCAGAATGCCACGGAGAGGGAAGAACAAGACAAATGGAGACACTGATTGTCAAAATTCCAGCAGGAGTAGAAACTGGTACAAGAATTCGCCTTACGGGAGAAGGAGAGGCACCAAAATACGGAGGAGATTTGGGCGACCTTTATATTAGTTTAACAACAAAAGAAGATAAACATTTTTCCAGACGAGGAAATGATATTTTTTCTAAGATATCCATCTCGTTCGCTACTGCCGCGTTAGGAGGAAAAGTAAAAGTGGAAACAGTAGAAGATTCCGAAACGATGGAAATACCAAAAGGAACTCAGCCGGGACAGGAGTTTAAATTGACCGGAAAAGGAATAGTTATTGGTAATTCAGGACATCGTGGAGACCAACGTGTTACCGTGAATATAGAAGTACCAAAAAAGATTTCCAAGAAACAAGAAGAAATTCTTCGCGAATTTGAAGAAGCGGGGAAGAAAAAGGGCTTTTTCGGATAAGTAGCAACAATCATTCGTTCGTCTTTGCGAGCCATCGCTATTAAGCGAGGCGACCCCGCGGCTGATGCCTGGGGTTGAGCGATAAAGTAATCTCTAATAACGAACCAGCAAATGTGGTTGCGTGTGCTTACAAGGACAGATGTCTTAAGTTGGAGATTGCTTCGGATTTGCTAATCCTCGCAAAGACGACTGTGCGACCGCCTACTACAGCGGATCGTTTATTTTTATTGCCTCCAACTGATCATCACCAGTCACACTACCATCAATTGTGACACGCTGATTTACCGGCTCCAGCTTCTCAATTTTCTTCGTACCACCATTATTGTTGGTAACAATTAACCTTGGAGTATAACTAATATTCGTAACTGTTCCTATGAATTTTGTTGGCCTATAATCCGAAGCACTTACTTCAATAGTCATTTTCAATTGTTCCTTATTCATTGCAATTAATTTTCCATGCATTTTAAATTTTCTGGGATTTATCGTCACCTTGCTTGCCGAAAAACTATTATCTGCTTTTACCGCACCGGAAATAATAACTTCAACACCAACATCGATACCATTCTGCGGTGTTGTTAGAAGTTTTCCCGCAGCATTTATTTTGGAAATTTTTGCTTGATGCACCTTAATAGTCACCGGCTCTCCACCAGACACAAGTCCCTCTGCTTGTTTTGAAATTTGCTTTAACGAAACTCTAATCGTTTTTTCATTTAAATTATTTTCACTGACAATTCCGCGCCCGGTAAAAGTATACCTATTCGAAGCATTGGCAGTAACAAACGCCATACTAAAAACACCAACAATTATGGCCGTAATCGTACTGGAAAAAATCATCGCTTGTTTAACTTGTTGTTTCATGTTTGTTTTATTGGTCAACTAATTAATGATTATCTTGGTGTAATTATGACACGTATATTAGGTATGTGAAAGATAAAAAAACAACAAAAAACAAGCCAATACGTAAGTACTTGACAAAAATACCAAATAGGCATAAACTTACGCGGATGTCAAGAAATATAAGCACTTACAAAGGTTTGCCTGAAAGGGGTGAAACCTCATTTTTCCTACTTGAAAAGTTAAAACATAAGAGAAAAAAGCGAAAAATCTTATCATTCGAAAGCGAAATACGAGCCCAATGGGCTCGTATTTTTTTGTAGAAAAACGCTCCGTCGCAAGGTGTGTGCCTTGCCCGACGAGTCCAAAAGGACGAAACGGACAAAAAATGCTCTTTCGATAACTAAACAAGACAAAGGGAGATCGACCATGTCAGAAGGCACGATCGTGGTGGCGAAGGTTCTCGGTCTGGACTACATCCCCTCGGAAACCTCTTTCGAAACAGCCGTAAAAGAGAGGAGGATCCACGGAAACTACATCGACGGCGCGAGAATCGTGGCTGGAGGGAACGGCACATACATCACCGCCACACAATCTCACCTCATCCTCACCATCGAAGTTGATGGCGAAGAGAAAGGAGTCTGGATCGAGAGGGTTTTGAAAAACCTTCTCGGTACAAAGCGCCTCACGAAGAAGTTGCGCTGTAAGATCTCTGAGACCATGCCAGACCACGTGGAAGTGGCCGAAAGAGAGGGGAGATACGGCACTGAGTACTACGCCTTGTGCGAAAGTACTGCAGAGAACTGGGTGCAGAGGATCAAAAATATCGCCTAGGCGAAAGGGTGGAGAAAACCATCCTAACCAAAACAAAAACCGCGAGACAAAACTCGCGATCTTGTTCGAGGGTGTGCACTCTCGCTGATGAGCCGAAAACGGCGAAACAGGAGGTTCTTTCACAACAGCCCAATAGGCAGGAAGGTGGGGAAAGATGAACAAGGAATGGAAACTGGAAGAAATCACATGGAGCGATGCGGACAAAATCCAGAAGGAGGATGCTATCCGCGTCGGCGACAAGATCGCTAGAGTGGTCGGTTGGTGTGGCGACTTGAAGGGAGCAGCGACTGGCAGAGTGTGGGGCAAAAGGTTCTTGCTCGACTTCGGATACGGCGACATGAGAACCCTTTACGTCGCAGTTGGTCTCGAAACCTGCTTCGTGGAGGATTGAAAAGAAAGGCGGGAGTTTGGAGGGACTCCCGCCCCTTGTCCGAGAGTGTGTACTCTCGCTGATGAGCCGAAAACGGCGAAACAGGGGTTCTTTCACAACAAAAAAGGTATGAGCCATGAGCACAACGAAAAATGCGAGGTTCGAGATTTGGCAGACGATCACTCTGGAAGCTTGGTGGGATGGAGACAACTTCTTTCGAAAACTTAATGGAGTAGGTTCAGAAAGATCTCCAGATCGATTTGCCCACACTGAGGAGGCAGAAGAAATGATCTCTAAATTGAGGGGAAGTGAAGAACCTCAAACAATAGATCTCTTTCTTCTTCACCTTAACCAGCTTGGGTTAAGGGAAAACTCCAGCATCGACCAGATCTGCGCAGCAGCTGCACCATCAGGCGTGGAGCTGTGCCCGAGGGAGTTGGCACCATATCTCCTGATGAAAAATAAGATCGGTCAAGAAACATTCCTTGTGGGAATGAGGCCTATCTTCATCAGAACACACAACACCCCCTGCATCTCTGTCTTCTACGTGAATGGACTCTATAGAAGACTGCAGCACAGATGCTGCTGTGAAGGTCAGACCTTCTGCAACATCTACACTACGTGGCTGTTTGCTAAGTCTCACAAGCAAACAGATGCAAACTAATCCTCAAAGAGGAGACTAGCGAAGCCCTTGATTACTTCAAGGGCTTTTTTACTTAAAAAACAGTGTAAAACAATCAATTATTTACGAAACACGCTGATATTGACAAAATATGCCCCAGGGTGTATAATTACACCTTGTTTACTGTTCCTTTCGAGGCGATTCTGCCACATCTAGGGGGAGTGGCGGAATTACCCGGAAAGGAAAGATGGCGAGCGCCATCTAAACAAGTTTGTTCTATACACAAGAAGAAGGAAGAAGAACCATGTCAGTTACCACTCTGAATTCTGTTCGTGCTTGCAAGGCCCCTCGTGAGGACGGCGTAAATCGATGCCGGAATCACGCCACCGAAACGGGCTATTGCAGCATCCACGCGGACTGCAGCGAGACCGCCCCGGCTCCTGACGTCATCCTCATCAAGTCCCGCGTCAACCCCAAGTGGACCGATCGTCTTGTGAAGGCCGGCGTTCGCTGGCAGACGCGCGACGATGCGGCTCTGCAGGCGAGGCACGCTGCGATGGCCGAAGCCAACCGCCGCGCGCCAAACGCGATTCGCGATGACCGCGCCGACTCGGGTACACCGGTGTTCGGCAAGGACGGCGCCAAACTGGTGTCCGCCGAAGCGGTCAAGGACGAGCTCATGGCTGCCGGCCACAACGTCCACGACATCCACCTCTATCGAAAGGACGAAGGGGATCGGATGGCCACCCTGGTCATCGTTATGTCCAAGGACAAGCCGGTCACGCCGGTCGGCAGTTGGGCTCAGGCAACCGCCTGGGAATTGACCCAAAAGACCGCGTGGGAGGCCGCGCACGTCTGGGCCAACGGTCAAGACCACCGCGGCAAGATCACCCACACGGTGAACCTCTGCCACCGGCTGCCCGACACCAACCCCGAGTGCACGCTGGCGTTCGCTGGCGGCTTGTGGGATCTCGTGTGATCCCACTGAGACCATCCTGGTCTCACCCCCGATTTCCACTAGGAGATCGGGGGCTTTTCTTATTCGCCAGATGAATCTGCGTCAATTGCCAAACTATTACTATTGCCGGCTATTTTTTCTGTAATATCCACTTTTAAATGCTCCAAGGAATTCTGAACTGAACCGGCTTCCAGTGTTGCTTTTGTGTCTACCAAAGTCATTTCTACCCAATCAGGAATTGGCGCACCATCAAATAACTCAAATATCGCCGTTAGGAATGTTGTAGCGTACACTCCTTTTGGCAGAGAAAAAGAAATAATCACTCCCTCGGGAACAAAAAACAAATTATGAATCTCAGGCATAATCCACGGCTCAATTGACCGCGGTTTTTTTACAAGAAAAGGGAATTGACGAAGATTTGTATTATAATTATCAGTTCCATCCTCAAGAAGGCGCTTTTGATACAATTCGTCACTTTTAAAATCACTTCCCAGGGGCAAGGGCAGAGGAGAGGGAAGATTAACTTTTCCGGCGACAGCTTCCGACAGTAATTCGTTAATCAAATAACTGGCATACCCATAAAACCAGAATTTTACTTGGTCTGGAATAGTTGATATGGCTTTTTTGTAATCATCCGGGAAATTAGCCAAAGAAACAAGAACTGCTCGTTCGTAACGAAATGAGTATGGAAATTCATCGTAAATTTTAAGCATCTCCGACCAATTTCCAAAAACAGCTTTTGCTCTTTTACGCAATTCTTTATAGAGAGGCAAATCAAGAGGACCAAAATCAACCAAAAACACCTTAGTTGCTTCAGATATATTATTTTGACAAAGCAATTTGCCAAGTAGTGGATTCAAAAAACGATTACCAAAGCGTTGTACTCCGTAAAAGTTTGCAAACCCCCTTTTTTCAATTTCATGAATTTTTTTCTCAAGTTCTTTATTATCCGTACCTTTTTTTGTGCGGACAAAAATCGTAAAACGATTTCCTTTTAGCATCCCCGGTGACATTGCTCCCTTACTCGACTGGGCTGATTTTACAAAAGCATGCGTTAGAACAGGTAATTCGGTTAACCCGCCCTGAAGACCGCGAATGCTGATTTTTTGACTCGTAAGCGCACGACCATCTTTTAGGCCAGCATATTGAATTTTATCAACAGGCAGTTTTAATGTGTTGGCAAGTTGAGTAACTGCCTCAATTGTTCCCATGCCATATTTTACAAGGTCAACATAAATTGTTGGTGAATTTTGAACAGGAACAAAACTTGCTTCTGGTTCAACAGTAGATATTTTTCCATCCAAACCAACTTCCTCGACAATAAAGTCTTGGTTATATAAACGGATAAACCCCGGCGCAAGATTTCCCAACACTCTGATGCCGGCCAAATCTAAAAGCGCCCTAGGACTAATGTTTTCCCGCCTAGTTACTATATCGGGATTTGTCTCTTTAATGTTTGCAAATTTTTCTTGTTCAAGAGCCCTCAATTGCATTAACCCTCCTGATATTTCGACCATACATATATTTTAGTGTTTTATTGTAATTTATGCCATCAAGTACAATCAGTGCACTTGCAAAGTTGAAGATTTATCTGTTAAATATATTCATCGCGCGCCCATAGCTCAATTGGCAGAGCAGTGGCCTTTTAAGCCAACGGTTCCAAGTTCGATTCTTGGTGGGCGCACTCATTTATACAGTTCCGCAAAGCGGAACAAACAATAAGTACACAAAAAAGACTTCGCAATAATCCGAAGTCTTTTTTGCACTTCTTATAAATGAACCCTGCGAGAGCCTTGCAGCAGCATGGCTACTCGCATGGGCCTCTTGAAAGATAGGCCGAGTCTTTTTTGCACAGGAATCGAAGAACCCCAGCGAAGCTTCGCCGAAGCGATGCGTAGCGTGGGGCTAGTACAAAGACAGATCAAGAACTGCTTGGTTTACGACAAGAATCGAAAAACCTTATACACAATAGTGGCCCCTACTGAGTAGGCTTTTTTATAGTGTGGTATAATAACCACGTACATATTATTAACACCAAAAAGAAAATGAAATACTCTTGGAAAATAATGTTGTCATGCACCTTATTGTTTTTGGGGGCCATGATTGTTAATGCAGAAGAAATAATTCCATCCGACATTACACCTCCTCCACCTCTATTGGATATAACAAATGTAAAAGATGTTAAGCAGGAAGAAGGAAATTCAGAAGTTGCAACAATGATTATGCCATCCATTCATGTAACGGATGCCACAATTAATAATGGTGCTGAAAAAATTACAGGGACAATCACTGTAAAAAATCTTGATAAAGTAGGGATGGGCGGATTGAGTTACCAGATCTTCCTTCTTGGAAAACTGGAAGCACAAAAAGACAGTGGCGAAGCTATGTTTTTTGATGACGCCCCCACATACGACAACGTTATTTCAAATGACACTTTTTATATAGAGGGAAATTCTGAAAAGAAACTGGATTTTTCATACAATATTCCATCAGTTCCAAAAGGAGAATATCGTCTTCGCTTACAGATTCTAACAAGCAAGGGGTGGCGTTTGGGGTGGATGGATAAAGACGTCAGTGTTGGAAACGCTGATGCTGAGTTTGCATTGTTACAACCGCAAACTATTGTTGTTCCAGTCACAAAAGAAGAGGCCGCCTCTGACAACGGCATAAACGTAGCTCCAAATTCCGATATTAAGTTAAATTACATAATAAAAAATACAGGCAAAACCCCCCTAACACTAACTCCTCAACTAAAAGTTTGGGAATTTTATCGCAACAGAACGTTAATCAATACAAATAGTGGGGAAGCCATTATGGTTCCAGCCGGAAAGACACAATATTTAAGCTTTGACACAAAGACAGCGGGAAAACCGGAATCTTATTTTTCTGAATTAACAATGCTCGGAAAAGACAACAAAGTCTCTTCCAATACATTGTCGTACCGTTGGGTTGTAACCGGAGAATCCGCAGAAATAACAACAACCAAGGTAGAAAAGATTGTTTATGGCAACGGAGAAATATTACCCATAACTATCAACATAATTGGCGCAGCAGACAGAAAAACCCAAATAAAGGGTTTTGTTAGTGCGACAGTGAACGATAGCGGCACGGAATCAGGAACAGAAAAAACAGACATTATAGACATAGGGAACAGCGCACGTGTGGCAAAGTTGAACGTGCGTCTGTCACGTACTGTTGATAATCCCAAAGTAATCGTAAAAATAATCAGTAGCAACGGAACAGTTTTAGATGAAGATACGATATCTTTGCCGACTAGACCCAAAAATAATATTATCAACACTACAACCAACAACATCACTCCGGAAACAAAAGAAACGCTACCAAAAAATTCAATCTGGTTTGTTATTGCTACTGGAATTTTAATTTGCATTGCCATTATTGCCTACGTAGTAACTATATTGCGGAAAAAATCCAGCCTCAAAAAATACACCGTTATCCTGCTAATGATTTTAGTCGGTGTAACTGCTGTTGGTTTACACATCGCAAAAGCAGAAAGACACGTAAGTTCTGATTGGGTACTAGGCGGAGATGGTTATCGACGATGGGAATTATACTGCTATGGTGCTTACGATCGAGCAGATTGGTGCAATGGCAATTTGGACACAATATACTTCAACAACAGCCCCATAATGGGAGCCACATATTACGGAAAAGTTAATTCAGCTAACCCAAATTCCGCTTTTAGAGTTCCGATTTCCGGATATGTTTCTTTGCTTGCTTGCCAAAATTCAGTAAACGACTCCAGACTTTCTGGAATGAATAGCGCTGACCAAAATTGGAGACTATGGAAAAGTTGGCATTTTAGAAAAAATTGTGGGGGACCGCATACTGGATGCCGTGTCACTGATACCATTTCGGGATTTGCTGATTTTCCAAGTACAACCACAAACGCATGGCTACAAACATGGGCAGATGAGTGGTACAAGGAGGGAAGATCCGATTGGCGACGATGGCTACAATTCCATCGTGTAGATTTTAGATTAGCGGGAGCACCAAAAGTTGATCTAAAAGTTAATAATTCTAATGGTCCTCTATCTTTAACACCAACTAGCGGCACGATTTCCGTTACTCCATCTTGGAGTAGTGTCTCAGACGCAGCGTCTTGCTTGGCTTCTAGTACTCCAATTAGCAGCTGGTCTGGTAGCAAAGTCGTTGCTGGGGGAACTGGGAGTGTCGTTCTTAACGCCAGCACAAATTATACATTAACTCTAACCTGCACAGGACCAACTGGACTTATTGGTGCAGATAGTGTTGTGGTAAAAGTAGGCGCGGCGCCGATTCCTGCCCCAACTGTAACATTAAACTCAAATGCTCCACTTATTCCACCTATTTCTGGAACTCCTACTGTAACTTCTGGTACTCAAGTTAGTCTGAACTGGTCCAGTACTAATACAACCAGCTGTTCGACCGCCACAAACTTTACAGCATCAGGTACTGGGGTAACTGGAAGTGGTATTGATACACCTTTAAATATGGGCACAAACCCTATTCCCAAAACATATATAATCAAATGTAGGGGTTTGGATGGAATGGATGTGCCAGCAAGTACCACAGTAACAGTCAATCCGGCCTCAACTCTCTCTTGTTCTTTAACTTCTTCGGCAAGTGCCTATGTGGGAACAGATGTTAACTTTACTGCAACAGGAGGAGATGGTGTTTACAGTCTAGTATTTACTCCTGGTCAAGGTGGGAGTTCAAAGCCTGGTAGTCCTCTTACGGCCATATTCTCACTTTCTGGCTCTAAAGACGTAAAAGTGCAAGATAGTACCGGAGCTGTATCACTAAACAACTGCTCTCCTAACGTTTTTGTTAATAACAGAATAGTGCCAGGAGATGTGAGGGAGTTGTAAAAAAAGACTAAAAAACAGAAAACCGGCTCAAAAAGAGTCGGTTTTTGAAAAGAAAGGTCCCATTTTGCTAGCTATTGACAAATTACGTATCCAGAGTATGATTACCAGTTATTTCACTGGAGGCCGTTTTGAGGCGTTTGTCAGTGGCGGCGCTGCCCCTCCACAGTGCCGCCACTGACAAACATGTCGGAGGCTCAACAATGTGACTTAACACACGACGCAGTTCTCTTTAAATGAAATATAATCAAGGCATTGCTTATCGATTAAAGGAGAGGGGAGCTCGATTGCTCATAGGAATTTCTGGCTTTTAGCTGGAGATATCCTGGAGGAATCTGAGGACCCGAAAGGGACCACGAGTCCAGCCATCCATAATTTGAAAAAACTACATTTTTGGATTATGGTTGGCTGGGCAGGGGGAATTAGTTTTACCGCAAGGTAATTCTTGCTCCTCTCCTCTAACTGGTAAACAAGCAGGAAGGGATGAGTTTTTGTGGTTCCTTCGCTGCACGGTGCATGGTTGTGGTAAGACTCTTTCCATTGAGAACCATTCTTTACCACGGGATCATTGATTGGTTTTCCGTGTCACGAGTCCGTGACGCGTCAGAAATAGAAAAGAGGGAGAACATTTTCTTGTGGTTTTTTCTTCTTGGCCCGAAAATGTTTTCCCGCAACCTGCACCTTTTGCTACCCCGCGTATCGTGTTTAAACCTTTGGTGGACCACACCCCCGCCTAAGGATAAAAAACACGTTACGCGGTTTTTCTTTTTAGCGCCTCTGAACTTCCTTGTCTGTCTTTCGCATATAAGTTAATCTTGGTATCAATGGCTTATAAAACTTCCTTACGAACTCACAGTTGCGGAATATTGCGTCAAAACAATGTCGGCGAAGAGGTGTCTCTGGCGGGCTGGGTAAATACGCGACGAGATCATGGTGGTGTAATATTTATTGATTTGCGCGACATAACAGGAATTGTCCAACTCACTTTTCGTCAAGAATCAAGTGAGGAGATTTTTGCTTTAGCCAATAAACTACGTGATGAATTTGTAATAAAAATCTCTGGCACCGTTGTTGCAAGACCCCCAGAAATGGTGAACCCAAAATTACCAACAGGCACAATAGAAATAGAAGTAAAAAAAGCCGAAATTATCAGCACTTGTGAGAGTTTACCTTTTGAAATTTCATCGGAAACGGGAGCCAATGAAGAAATTCGCCTTAAATATCGCTTTCTAGATCTACGCCATCAACGATTGCAAGAGTTGCTCAAAAAGAGAGATGAGTTAATTACATACATACGCCAATACATGCACAAAAACGATTTTACAGAAGTGCAGACGCCTATTTTGACCAATTCTTCTCCCGAAGGAGCGCGAGATTTTTTAGTACCAAGCCGTATTTATCCTGGAAAATTTTACGCGCTCCCACAAGCACCTCAGCAATTCAAGCAACTTTTAATGGTTGCCGGTTTTGATAAATATTTTCAAATAGCTCCTTGTTTTCGCGATGAAGATCCTCGAGCCGACCGTCATCCCGGAGAATTCTACCAACTAGACATGGAAATGAGCTTTGTTGAGCAGGAAGATGTTTTCCAGATGATTGAGCCACTCATGATTGAACTGACAAAAAAGTTTAGTGACAAAAAAGTTATTTCCGACCCATTTCCGCGCCTCTCTTGGCACGATGCCATGAATACGTATGGTATTGATAAGCCAGATTTACGTTATGAATTGAAAATCACCGACGTAACAGAAAATGTTAAGGGTACAGGATTTAAGGTGTTCGCTGATGTGCTAAAAGCGGATGGTGTGATTAAAATGCTACATGTTACAGACGGAGCAAAGTTTTCTCGAAGCGAAATTGATGGGCTAACTGAAAAAGCAAAGACAGCTGGCGCTAATGGCCTCGCATATATTTTAATTAAAGAAGGAAAACCAGTATCTCCGATAACTCAATATTTAGGGGAAGAAAAAGTGGCGGAATTAATTAAAAAAGTTAGTGCAAAAAACGGAGACGCGCTATTTTTTGGGGCAGGAGAATGGTTAAAAACTTGCATTTCTCTTGGCCAAGTCAGGATCGCCGCTGCCGATCTATTGGGGCTTAAAGACAAAAATAAAGCGGCTTGGTGTTGGGTAATTGATTTCCCAATGTACGAATTTAACAAAGAAGAAAATAAAATAGATTTTTCGCATAATCCATTTTCTATGCCACAAGGGGGAATAAAAGCGCTTCTTGAAAAAGATCCGTTGGATGTCTTGGCTTATCAATATGATTTTGTATTGAATGGTTACGAAATAAGCTCTGGCGCAATCAGAAACCACGATCCAGAAACCATGTACAAAGCGTTTGAAATTGCCGGATATACAAAAGAAGAAGTGGACAAAAAATTCGGAGGGATGATTTCCGCATTTAAATTTGGAGCTCCGCCGCACGGCGGCTGTGCGCCAGGCATCGATAGATTAATGATGGTTCTTTGGGAAATGAATAGCATCCGCGATATTTATGCTTTCCCCAAAAATGGGCGCGCGCAGGATGTTATGATGAACGCTCCTTCCACTGTTTCAGAAAAACAATTAAAAGAATTACATATTTCTGTTTCTAAAACAAAAGAATGAAAATTTTTCAGAAAAACAATTATCTTCTTTTAGTTTTGTTGTTAATCGCAACTTTTTTTGTTGGAACAAAATTTGGAAAAAACACCGTTAATCAAACTGATGTTTCCGGCATTTTTTCTAAAACTCAAGATACGCAGCTTTCTGTATTGCCGAGTGCTGTTAATTCCAAATTAGTTAATGAGGTATGGAATATTCTTCACCAAAAATATGTAGGAAAAGTAAAAGATGAAGAACTTGCAAATGGCGTAATAAGAGGAATGGTAGATGGCCTTGGTGATCCGTATTCCGCCTTTGCCGACAGGGTGGAAACAAGCCAATTTGAGCAGGATCTTTCCGGAAAATTTTCCGGGGTAGGTATTGAAATAGGAAAGAAAAACGGTTTACTGACAGTTATTGCCCCCCTCAAGGGTTATCCGGCATATAAAGCAGGAATGAAAGCAGGTGACATTATTTATCGCATAGACGGAAAAGATTTACTTACCGATGAATCATTGGGGGAAGTAGCTTCTAAAATCAGAGGATCACTTGGAACAGAAGTTAAACTGGGAGTTTTACGCGAAAAAGCCAGCGCCCCTATCGAATTCACGATACGTCGTGAAAATATTGAACTTCCAAGCGTAACAATGGATGTAAAAGACAATATTGCGGTAGTTAGTTTATCCGTCTTTCATGAAGACACCACCGATAAGTTTAGGGCATTGGTAAAACAAATGATCAACCAGCATGTAACAGGAATTGTTTTAGATATGCGCAACAATCCCGGCGGTCTGCTGGAAGGAGCGGTAGAAATTGCCGGACACTTTTATAAAGACGGCGTTGTTGTAAAAGAAGTACCTTCCGATCCAATAAAAACAACAATCCATTATTCCGAGGGGCCTGGGGATTTAGAAAAAATTCCAGTTGTGGTGCTTGTAAATGAAGGGTCCGCTTCAGCATCAGAAATTTTGGCCGGAGCATTACGTGATGCAAGAGGAACAAAAATAATTGGAGAAAAGACTTTTGGTAAAGGGTCTGTACAAGAACTAATCAATCTAAATGATGGATCAAGTTTGCGGATAACTATCGCAAAATGGTTTATGCCTAAAGGCGGAGAAATAGCGGAGAAGGGGATAGAACCAGATATTGTAGTGGAAAGTTTAGACAATAATGACAAGGTAGACGTTCAGTTGGATCGAGCGATTGCGGTACTGAAAACGGAAATAGCTGGAAAGTGATATGTATAAATTTGAAAATTTATTCCTATTAGGATATGTTTAAACCATGACAGACATTAATGTGGTCTTATTGGAAAGTGTAAAAAATATCGGTTCCGCCGGTGAAGTCGTTAAGGTTAACGAAGGATACGCAAGAAACTATTTGTTTGCCAAGGGTCTTGCTGCCCAGGCGACGGATGGACGAGTTAAAGAGTTAGAAAAAGTGCAAAAAAAGAAAGATGTTGAAGAAAAAATGGCACTAGAGGAAGTTCAAAAGCAAGTAGACTTACTTGATGGAAAAACGGTGCTAATGCGTTTGAGAGTTGGGTCGGAAGGACAAGTTTTCGGTTCTATTGCGGGGAAAGATTTAACGGATGAGATAGAAAAAAATATTGGTATAAAACTACCCAAAGGTACTTTACGATTAAAAAGTCCCATAAAACAAATCGGGGAAACACCCGTACATTTAGAGTTTCCGCATGGACTTGAGGCGGATTTAATCGTTGTAGTAGAAGGAGTTCAAGAAGGAGCTAAGTAGACGATAATTTTAGGGGAAGATAAAATATAATTAAACTATAATTTAATGGAAAATCAATCAGAGAAAATTAAACCGCACGCGCAGAAAACCGCACGCGGTAAAGTAGCCGTTGTTAAAAAACCTAAAATCATTGTTGTAACAGGCGGAGTTTTGTCTGGCCTTGGAAAGGGTATCGCGTCCGCTTCAATGGGCAACATATTAAAAAGACAGGGATTTAAAGTAAATATCCAGAAATTTGATCCATATCTCAATAGTGATGCCGGAACGCTTAATCCCAGCGAGCACGGGGAATGTTTTGTTACCGACGACGGCGGAGAAACAGATTTAGACCTGGGACATTATGAAAGATTCTTGGATGAAAAATTAACTCGTGATTCTTCTGTTATGGCCGGCAAAATATATGCCGCTGTAATTGAAAACGAACGCGAGGGTTTGTATTTGGGGAAAACTGTTCAAGTCATTCCACAAGTAACCGATATGATAAAATCACAGCTTTGGAAATCGGCGACAAACAAGGACTACGATATACACATTGTGGAGATCGGCGGTACAGTTGGCGATTACGAGGGTGTCGTATTTCATGAGGCGATGCGTCAATTGCATTTGGATGTAGGAAGAGAAAACGTTTTATACGTGCATCTGGTCTTTCTTCCTTATCTAGAGGCCAGCGGAGAGGTAAAGTCAAAGCCCGCGCAAAATAGCGTTCGTGATTTGAGAAATATTGGAATTCAACCTGATGTTTTAATAGTTCGCAGTGATCATTCGATTCCAGATAAAGTTATTGGAAAATTATCACAATTCACCAATGTAACACCAAACGCGATCGTTCCAATGCCAACTCTTGACTCTGTTTATGAGGCACCGGTTTTGATGCAGGAATACGGATTGGACAAATTGATTCTTGAGCATTTTGGGTTAAAGAAAAAATCTGAAATTAAAGATGGTAAGTGGCTGAAATTAGTCAAAAAAATAAAGGAAGATAAGCCAAAAGTAAAAATAGCCATGGTTGGAAAATACTTGGACATGAGAGACACGTACATGAGTATTATAGAGGCACTAAAGGCCGCTTCATGGAATAACGATAGAGATCTCGATCTTTGGTGGGTAGATGCGGAAGATATCGAGAAGAAGAAAATGTCTGTATCCGATCTCAAAAAGGCAGATGGTATCGTTGTTCCTGGTGGTTTTGGAAAACGAGGCACAGAAGGAAAGATTCAGGCAATAAAATATGCTCGTGAAAACAATATCCCTTATCTTGGGTTATGTTTGGGAATGCAATTAGCAACAATAGAGTTTGCTCGTAACGTAGTCGGAATAAAAGACGCAAACAGCGAAGAATTTGAACCAAAATCAAAAAACGCTGTAATCCATATTATGGAGAGTCAAAAGGGAATTGATAGAAAAGGTGGAACAATGCGTTTAGGAGCATGGCCATGCGTTTTGCATCCAGGAACAAAATCACGAGAACTTTATGGGAAAAAAGAAATTACCGAAAGACACCGCCATCGTTTTGAGTTTAACAATTCTTATCGCGAGAACTTTGAAAAATCAGGACTAACAATAGCCGGAACTACACCAGATGAAAAGTTGGTAGAAGTTATAGAAATAAAGAGCCATCCTTTCTTTGTTGCCTGTCAATTTCATCCAGAGTTCAATAGTCGCCCAGATCGTCCTCATCCACTTTTTGACGGATTCATCGGCGCTACTATTACAAAGAAATAAAGAGTAGATAAATTAAAGAACAACTGATACATAAAAATGGCGCACGTGCGCCATTTTTATGTATCAGTTTCGTTTGGAGGTTATTTTTTCAGTTCAACGTTTACAATACTTCTCACTATTGTTTTTCCGTGAAAAGAACGTAATTTTTTCCGCTGAAATCGCACAATACCATCTGCTGCAGCATAAAGAGTGTCATCTTTTCCAACTTTAACATTTGCACCTGCTCGATAGCCAGCACCACGCTGACGCACAATAACCATACCTGAGTTAATTTTTGATCCGCCATAAACTTTCACACCAAGACGCTGTCCTTGTGAATCGCGACCTAACGCTGTTGAACCTCCAGCTTTCTTATGTGCCATGGGTATGAATAATAATTAATATCCTAATTGACTTAAGTAGATTACAGCATATTCGCAATATTGTCCAGTAGTAACCTGCTAAAAAAATTTGCCCCGATAATTCAAGGCAAACAACTACTCATCTTGCGACAATAGCATGTTATTTGGACGATCTCAGGAGTTCGTTCACAGACACATGGTCATTGTCTTCTTGCCCCCCTAAAGCCACCAACGCCGCTGTCGTGTCTTTTTCGGTCATTCCTTGGCCAAGTACTCGTTTTAGTGATTCTTCTTCATCAGAGCTCAAACCGAGTATTTCATTCATGGCCATAAGTCGATAGTGGTTCTCGCCGCAAAAAGGACTAAATCTTATGTCCTTCAGAAGCTTAAGATAGATTACAAGCATTCTTCTTGGGCTATTCATACCCCCTCCTGATTGAAAGAACTTATTTTGATAAATACATATTCACATCTGAGATGTGAATCATAGTTGCCAAAGTGGCTAAACGCAAGTACTAAATTTTCTTCAATCTTAAGATATCGCGTAAAACAAGTGCGTCGGGCCGACCGTAAAGCATCATGCCCTGACTAGATTCCCTAAAGACGGGATGGCTCCATTCTTTGGGGACAATTGGATCGATTTCATAACCTTGGGGAAGAAATCTTCGAAAGTCTTCTTGCAAAAAAGGAGCACGGATAACACGCTTATCTACGCGAAACGCAGGTAAAGCAATTACCACTTTGGCATCCTTTTTCAAAAACGTGTACGTATTGTTCAATACCGATAAAAGTAATTCTTGCGTATGAACAAAAGTATTTTCAATTTCAAAGGCCGATTGTTGTCTGTTTGTTGCTGGCCCCAGCCATCCTTCTGAAACAACCGCGTTAAATGACGCAACACGAATAATCGCCGGAAGAGGTTTTGTGATATCGTGCCCGAAAAACTTTGCCTGCCTTTTTGATGAAACTATTCCTGAAAATGTATTTCTCAACCAATCGATATTTTCTTTTGTGCGTTCCACTTGTTTAAGTGAAATGTCCGATGCTGTAATATCAAAATCCATCAAAAGAGCCTCTGAGGCGATTGTTCCAGCTCCACAAAAAGGATCATATATTTCCGTGTCAGGCGAAGCTTGTGAAAGATTTATAAACATTTGAGCCAGCTTAACGGGGATCATTCCTTTTCCAGGATCAGTGGCAGGACGTTCTCTGTCACGACGAGTATAAAAATCAATATCTTGCACCGCTTCTACTTTAGCCATTAAGTATTCTTTTTTTGAAATCTGAATCAAATTAATTCCAACAGCTTTATCTGGAATTTGTGAGTTGAAAATTTGAGCAGAGGAGAGGGAAGTGCCATTTTGCGGAAGTACCATACGCAGTCCTTTTAGTGCCAGCAATTTTTTAATTTTCATTGCTAAGCCACGCAAGTCTCGTGCCGTTGAAAAATCGGGGTCGTTTTGGGACAAGTTTTCGTAAGAAATACCCAAAATAGGTTTCACTCCTGATGCGAACAATGACACAATTTTCATTTTGTTTGCTATTTCGCCCGAATCAAGTATTTCTGTTTTTGCAATAACCCGGGCAATAACCGGAGTTCCACCCAATCGACTTATAATATGTTCACAATCTAAAGAGTCAGAGGTTTTTACAATCAATATTTTTGGCAAAAGGGAAGTGTCGTAAGTCGCGGCAATTTCCATGCGCAAAAAATAGTTATATATTTCTACCGCCGATAACGCGGAATTGCTTCCTTGAAAAAATAAGTATTCCATTAGTGTCAATACGTTGTACCATAATATTAATATGAAGGTAATAGATTGGTTTTCAAAAATACTTGGATCACATTCTGATAAGATATTTCTGTGCTGTCTGAGTGGGCTTTTGTTTATTTTTGGATACCTTGTCGGTTATTTTGCAGCAGAAACAAACAAACCAATACCAATAGTTTTTGAAGGAAATAGTGTTCGACCGCAAATTCTTTCCGAGTCAGATATTGAAAAACTCAACTCTTTGGCACAAGCAACTACACCAGAGAGTTCATCACCACAAGTTGCCGGTGAAAAAACAGAAAATCTGCCTGCCGCAATCACGCAAACAAGTACGGACACTGCGTCATTTGTCGCTTCTGTAAGCGGAGGAAAATATTATTTTTTAACTTGCTCTGAAGTAAAAAGAATAAAAGAAGAAAATAAAATTTTCTTCAAGACCGAGCAAGAGGCGATCGATGCAGGTTACAGTGTCAGTTCTTGCATTCAGAAATCCCGTTAACGTTAATTTTTATTTCGTGGATGAAATTTATGGTGAATTTCTTTTAATTGCGGGTTGGTAATATGGGTGTAGATTTGCGTAGTTGATATATCTTCATGGCCTAATATTTCCTGAACAGATCTAAGGTCTGCGCCACGTCTTAATAAAATAGTAGCCAATGTGTGGCGCAATGTATGCGGAGACGGGTCGGTTACAATTCCAGATAACAGGGAATAGTGATGCACTATATTCCAAATACTTCGTGTTGTGAGACGCAACCCCTCACCACTACTCGTTATTTTATCGGTCTTGGGTCCGGATGTACGAATAAAAAGTGGTGGATATACGTCATCCCTTGTATCAAGATATTTTGTCACCGCAATTGAGGCCGTATCGGTAATAAAAACAACTCTTACTTTTTTTCTTTTTCCCACAATACTCATTTCTCTTGTTTTAAGATTTACATGATCACGATTAAGTTTGGTTAACTCAGATACACGCATACCAGTAGAAAAAAGCATCTCCAAAATAGCGGTATCCCGTAACGCCTGTGGTTTTTTTGAATTAAGTGGGGCAGCAAGCAGGGCGTTAATTTGTTCATCTGTTAAAACTTTAATCACGCGATCACCAACCCGCAGGAGTTCAATTTTTTCAGGTGGCAACATTTTAAGGTTTTCTTGGAGGGCCAGATACCTTAAAAAACCACGTAGGGCAATAAGATACATGTTAACAGTTGAACTTTTAAGATTTGACTCTTTGCGCCCAATGTGTTGTCGTAGAAATACCTTGTATTTGCGAATTACATCGGAATCTATACTGATCGGGTTGGCTGGGGGATTGAAACGCAAGAATATTTCTAAATCTCTTTGGTAATTTTCTACAGTTTTCAAAGCTAAATTTTTTTCCGCAGTTAAATAACTTAGGTAACGATCCACATAAACACGTAATGGATGATGGGGAACCTTCTTTTTGTTTTTTGGGTTTGTTTTTTGGGTGTGCATAACACTTCTCATTATATGCATTTTACGAAGTGTTCGCAAGGGCCTTCTTGTCCATATATACACAACCATCTATCCAGCAACTCTTTGTTTACAAAACAAACAAATAACGACTTCAAATTTTGCGATTTAAACGTTTTTAATTGGTACACATCATATTTATTACCTTTTATTTCTTAAATATCAAATTTTTAAACGCACGTTAGTCTTTTTGTTTTATTCAAGAATCATCTTAGATAGACACCTCCCAAAAAAAAGAGTAACTTCCCTTCTTACAATAATATATTTTTTACGTAAACTTATTTTTATTTTTTAAAATAAGTTGTTTAAACGGAAACAAAAATTAATTTGCATTTGACACAAAAATGTTAAAAAAATAGAATAGATGTAATGAACCTGGGTACCTGGGAAATAATAAAAATATCAAAAAACATACTAAGACGTTTTTTCTTACACATCCTGCTAACTGCGGCAGTTCTTTTGTTGGTCGGTTATATACAAATTATGAATTACTCCCGGCTTTACTCTTCAACATCGATAATTCGTGTTGTTAGAACGTCTATGCAAGGAGAGTTGGGTTCACAAAAGTATTTGGCTGATACCAATACGCTGACTAGGCAAAATAAGTCTATCTCAAAAATAGCCGTGCAAAGCAGCACTTTTGACCTTGTAAGAAATGAGCTGGGAAATTTATCCGATTCTTACTTAAAAAACAGGGTAAAAGTATCTCCCTACCCAGATATGGATCTAATCGAAGTGACTGGAACGGATTCCGATCAATATAACGCTCAAAAAATTTCAATTGCCATCGCGAACGCAACAATCAAACGATCAAATCAACTAGAACAAGACGCGCCAACGGGAACAAGCCTGCAAATGATTCAAGAAGGAAGAGTGCCGACAACTCCATCATCGGTACCTAAAAAAACCATGTTTTCTCTGTGGTCGATATTTGCTGTTTTTGTTTCTTGCTGTCTGTGGGCTTATATTTTCTTTATTGATAGAAGAATAGAATCTGAAGAAGATATAACCAATTCTTATGACACGCCACTTATTGTTTCAATTCCTGTTATTAAAAATAAAGGCAAAGACCAAAAGATAATGTTGGATAGATATCAAACAGCAACTTCTTTTTTTCGATTTACCAAGTTGATTAATTCGACACAAGCAATAGCGATCGTCAGTTCTAAACAAGGAGAAGGAAAAAGCGTAACAACGGCAAACATTGGAAAATCTTTTTCATATATGGGGCAAAAAGTACTTTTAGTTGATCTCGACACAAGAAGACCGAGTCTGCAAAGAATCTTTAATCAACCAAGCAAAGATTACAGTTATGCCAGGGCAATTATCAATGGTGGCAAACTACCCTCTCCTGATGTTATTGAAAGCAACATGTCCCTTTACGCTCCTGGTATAATTCAAGATTGGGAGTGTGGAAAAGTTTTTACATCCAATAAAATTTCGGCGCTAATCAAAGATACCCTAAAATCCCCAGATAATTGGGTGATATTTGATACACCGCCGATTTTGTCTCTACCCAGTATCACGGCTGCCCTAAAACAAATAGGAAACATAGTTATTGTCGTAATGCTAAGAAAAACAAGAAAAGTCGACCTGGACAAAACCATTAGTCTACTAAAACGCGAAGGAATAAATGTTGTGGGAATTATAGCTGTCGGTTCAAGAGACAGAGGATTAAGCGGCTACTACTCTAGATCAAAAAAATAACACAAAAGTCTTAGATTTTCGCGCTATCTGTGCCAAAATCCTTTATTTTTCGTGCTTTAGGAGTTTTTTTACTTCACCCACTCTCTTTGCCACAAGATACCAAGAAAACTCGCCACGCACGTATTTTTGCCCTTCTTTACCTATTTCTTCTCCAATTTGATGGTTAGATAATATCCTTACTATCTGCTCAACGTACAAATCCGGCTTATCACAAATGACTATTTGTGAACCATTCTTTGCTCGAATACCTTCATTGCCAAAAGAGCTTGTAATAACCGGCACACCATAACTCATTGCTTCTAAAATTTTATTTTGAGTCCCAGCAGAATAAAGAATCGGTGCCACCATTACTGCCACAGAAGAAAATATGTCATCAATATTGGAAACAAATCCTAAATTAGTAACAGAAAAACTGCGCGTGTTTTTATCCTTGCCCCACTTCCCTGCTCCAAATATTTTTAAACTAATCTCGGGAAGCTGTTTCGCAACCTTCGGTAAAATATCACTCAGCAGAAACTTCAGTGCTCCCATGTTATGTTTTGATTTAGAATATCCAAAAAATAATATGGAATTATTGTCAGATCTTCTGTTAATAACATTTAAAGGCACGCCATTCGGTACAACATGAATATTATCAACACCGGAACTCCTAACAAGGTCTTCTTTCTCGGCTTCGGAAATTACCCAAATTTCTTCAGCATTTTTTGCCAGGAGTATTTCATAATTTCTTATTTTAGTTGCTTCTCTTTTGTCAAAAAAAGTTCTCCAATAAGTTTTTAATCCTACAGACCGGAATATTTCTTTTGATATAACGTCAGTCAAATCTACGATCTTAAACACACTTTTGGGCATAAAATTTACATATGGGCTCATTCTAAAAAGATGCACGTAGGCAAGATCAAAATTGATTCTCTTACACATGCCTTTAACTAGTTGCTCCATTCTGTTTGAACGATAATAAGCAACTTGAGATGGAGCAGACAGAAAGTAGTACGACAATGCTTTTGCCCAAGAAAGCCATTTGGGCAAATAAACAAGATCTATACTCTTGCAATATGGTTCCAGCATTTTCAAATTCGAAAAATCCTCAGAAGATTCATAAAAAGAAACTAGATGAATTTCATTTTCTTCCGACAGAACCTTAAGAAAATTATAAGTCCTTAATTTATCTCCTCTATACGGTGGGTAAGGAAACCGAGACGTGAGAAATAAAATTTTCACCTTAAATTATATTTACCTAATTATTTTTTCCTTAAAAGCCGCGAGAGCCGCATAGGCACTACGCGGATGGAAAAGGCGCCATAGATTTCTGACTATAACATCGGGACGAAGATAAAAGGCCATGTTTGCTTGCCATAATAATCTGTCCAAGTCTTTACTTGTAAAATTCTTATACGAAGTAATCGCGTGATGTTGTACACTCGTTGGATGATATTCTCCAGCAGTCAAATATCCTTCTTTTTTTGCGATCTCATAATATTTTGTTCCAGGAAATGGGCTAACAATACTAAACATGATTATTTCCGGTTTGAATGCAATGACCTGACGAATGCTATCCCAGATCTCTTCCCTTGTTTCGTTTGGATTAGATCCTATCAACATGTTAACTTTCACCTTAATTCCCGATTCATTAAGAATGCGCACTCCCTCATACATTTTTTCAACAGTGGCGTTTTTGTTTATGTAAACAAGTGTCTTGGGATTCAATGATTCAATACCCAAATCCACATAACGGCAACCCGCTTTAACCATGGCTTTTACGGCTTTCTCAGTCACTCGATCAGCGCGAGCAAGACAGCCCCACTGAAAACCCAAATCTTCAATACCTTCACATATCTTTATTGTTCTTTCCTCTTCCCAAAGAAATTGATCGTCAACAATCGAAACAGATTTATACCCTTGTTTTTTTAATAATTTAAATTCCTCAATAATGTTTTCAGCACTTCTTTTTCTTACTACCGGCTTAATAAAATTCCCATAACCGACAGGAAGAGTCCCTTCTTGTATTTCATTATTTGCGGAAAAACGTTTGTGCTCAATTTCTCTAGCAAACCCCAGAGAATTTGGAACACAAAAAATACATTGGAAAGCACACTGTCTCGAGGTTATCATGGCTGTCATCGGTTCTTTCGGTAATTTGGGATTATGATATCTCCGCGATTTTGCCAGGTGCCTCGCGGGAAACGGCAAATCATCTAAATTTTCAATTTCCCCAGCCGTGATGTTGTGCCATTTTTTTTCACCCACCTTAAATGAAACACCTTTTATTTTTTTTAAATCATTTTCTGTCGCTCCCTCTGATAATGTTTTTACTAATTCCTTCAACATTAAATCAGGTTCTCCGCGTGCCACAAAAGTATCGCTGTCAACCAAAAACTCGTCTGGACGATCCGTAGCGGCCGGCCCGGTAAAAATAAATTGTGCACCCGGTTGCCGTGATTTAATAAAATCACGGCAACGCAAATCAATCTCTTGAGAGAGATTGACGGAATGAAAAGAATAAATATCGGACGGATTTTTTAACACAATTTCTTTAAAGCGCTCTGGTGTAATACCCTCATTTGGCGCATCTATAAAACTTACTGTATATCCTTCGTTCTCCAAGACAGCCGCATATCCAAGAGCAAATATGTTCGGTATGGGATATAGGGCATAAGTACAACCATAAACACGATCAACAGGCCTTGTCCCAGGCCACTTTGGAGGATTAACAAAAGCCACTTTCATAATCACTGCACTATATCACATTAAGTTATTCTGATACGAGATACCCCATCGCATCGACAGGTATGCCGTTTTTCCTCACTTCAAAGTGCAAGTGTGGTCCGGTTGATAATCCGGAACCTCTTGCGCCCGGAGCACCGCCGGTATGACCTATCACTTGTCCTCTAGTCA
>Ga0247841_10001755_pt1 | contig 46201 bp, 38 predicted proteins | sample LaCruzMarch2015__2_FD_192410 | JGI IMG/M metagenome (GOLD analysis project Ga0247841, IMG submission 192410) | Freshwater microbial communities from meromictic Lake La Cruz, Castile-La Mancha, Spain - LaCruzMarch2015_18m | ecosystem: Environmental > Aquatic > Freshwater > Lake | place: Spain... | reverse complement strand
CGGTTGAAATTCCAAAATCTCCGAACATAATCAAAAAGAATACCATTGCAAGGACATAGCTATAGATGCCAAAATCGTAGGGAGTAAGAAGTTTTGCACAAAGTATAAATATCAGGAAGGTTATGCTGCCTTGTCCAAAGGTTTGTAGACTGCGCCAAACAAAGTTATGTATCGTTTCTTTGTGTGAGTTGTAGTGTTTTTTTATTAAGGTTTTCATGTTAATTGAATTTGAGAGACTTTATTTTTAGGAAGATGCCCTCTTTAATCGCTATTGTTGATGGAATTGATTTTCTTTGTAAAAGCAGAACCTATACATTCGATAAATAGGGGGAATACATGCAAAGATAATGTAAGGGAATAATCTCGAAAAAGGTATTGTTTGGATAGTAGATTTATTACACAAAATTTCTCTAGCCCTTTTGAAATTTCCATTTTTAAAATAAGTTTTCACAGATGTTCCTATCAAAACTTCTTCTGGAGTGCGTTCTTTTATATTATTTAAGGAGAGGTATTTGGCAGGATTAAACTGGTCATATTCGTCTTTGCCAAATTTTACTCTTTGATTATAAAATCTTATTGCAATATCTCCGAACTTCCTTTGTTTTCTTGAGTGGGTTCTACAAATTGAATTGGTCGCTATTCTATATTCAATTAATATATCTTTAATATTCGCTATTTTTTTATTTCTACTGAGAAGATTAAGGTATAGATCGTAGTCTTCTGAATACCACATTTTTTCTCTGTAAAATGTTTGTCGATCATTTCTGAACATTATTGAGGGATGAATTATACAACTTCCTTCTCTCAGTTTTTTTTTGATACTGATCTGATTGGTAAAACAGATTTGTGATCCCATCCTAATTCCCATTTCATTAATTAGAAAACAAGAGGAGCCTATCAGAAATATATCTAAATTATTCTCTAGAAAGGTATATTGTTTTTGAAATCTATCTGATAGGGAGATGTCATCTGCATCCATGCGAGCGATATACTCTCCTATTGCCATTTTAAGCCCCTTATTTAAAGATTTCACCAGCCCCAAATTTTGATGATTATCAATCAATTTTATCCTATCGTCTTTATCTTGATAGTTTTTAATGATTTTTAAAGAACTGTCTGTTGAGCCATCATTTATTATTATAAACTCGAAATCCCTGAGTGTTTGATTTAGAATTGATTCTATCGCTTTCGCTACATACTGTTCAGCATTGTAAACCGGCATAATCACTGAAACTTTTATTTTTTTCATTTTTTATTTAACCAATTTTTTGATGAATAGGTATCTCATATCATTGCATTTACGTTTGTATACATCATACTCTTCTCTTTTTATAAGTGGATTATACAAAAGATAGTCTGATTTTTTGATTATTTTACATCCATCTTTTTTAACTAATTGATATATTTTTTCCCATTCAATATGGTCATCAATAAACACATGCAGGTCTCCCTGTGACATAAATCGAGGGTTAATAAATAACTTTATCATCTTATTTCTATAGAAGACATATTTTAAGAAATCTTTTCTTTTAATAAGTGCCATGCTCTTTTCTATTTTACTTCTTTTTGATTTGTTATAATACTCTCTTAGCAGAGGGTTGGGATACCACCTATTATTATTTACTTCATGATCAATATATGTTATTCCGCCTTTTTTTGTTACTCGAATCATCTCCCTTACCGCAAGTAGGTAATCCGGGATATGATGCAATACCGAGTATGTTGCGACTATATCAAAACTATTATCTTTAAACGGTAATTTTTCTCCAGAAATTAATCTTGTTTTCAAATTATTATCCCCCTCAAATTTTTTCTTCAAAACATCTAATGATTTTTGAGAAACATCACATGCTGTAACCTCGCAGCCAAACTCTAAAAAATGTTTTGTCAGATTACCAGTACCTGCACCAAAATCCAAAATTTTTGGATTTTTCTTACCCGAGATATTCAATAATTTTCTAATTGTCTTTTTTATCCTATCCTGTTCAATTTCGTTATATATCTCTGGATGTGCTAAATCATATTTTTCTGCTATTTGATTGTGGGCTACAATATTTTCTTGAATTTTATTATTCTTTGCCATAACTCTCTTTTGATAGGTTAATCCTTCTTTACCTTCAATGATTAAACTGAAATAGGGTTTATAATAGTTTATCTAGCCAGTTTTAGATATTATCTACAAAACTTTAAAGTTTTTCTTTTTTAAAACTTCTTCATAAATTTTAATATACTTGGGAACCTGTCTTTCTGCTGTAAATTTCCAAATATCTTTTAGATTGTTTTTTGAAATTCTTTTAATCTCACCAGGATTATTTTTCAGATAGAGTATTCGTTCTTTCATCCTTTCCACATCTCCTGGTGGGACCAGGTAACCATTTCGATTGTTAATAAAATATTCACTAATTGCCGGTAAGTCTGAAGCAATTACCACTAACCCTCTGGCCATTGCTTCTAGGATGACAAGTCCCCAAGTCTCTGCATAGGATGGGAGGAGGAGGATTGAGTGCTGGTCATATTGTTTAAATATTTTTGAATTGTCTATTTTTCCAATGTTTTTCACATTAACTACCTTTGGCTTAAAATAATCATTTCCAATTAAAGAAAAATGAATATTCTTTAGTTTTCTTGCTACGGTCATCAAATCTTCAAAACCCTTTATTTTAGTGTATCTTCCTACAAAGAGAACCTCTTTTTTTGTAGGTATTTTTTTATTTAGTAAAATATTTTTATTCTCAATAAAATTTGGGATGACATACGAATCATTTTTTTTAAAAATTATAAATCTTTCAAGATCTTCTTTTTGTTTTTTAGTTAAAAAAATATTTTTATCACAAACAAATTCACAAAAATTTAATATCAAAATTTTTTTGAAAAATAATTCTATCCATTTTTTCAATGAAGTATTGTCACGGAAGTCAGTATGGTAACTGCAGATTATTTTCTTTTTATTTTTGTAGGCTTTCCATAATATTTTAAGATGTTCGTAATTATGTGCACAAATGTGAATCAGGTCCCCCTCCTCGATAATATTTTCAATTTTATTTATATGACTTTTTTTAATGGGATAAACATTTTTATTTCGGCGATCTTCCCCAGAAGAAACAACATAATAACATTTATACTTTTTAGGATCTAGGCCAGCAGATAGATTTTTTATAAACATACCTACCCCCATTTTGCCATAATCATAGGTTAAAAATATAATCTTTTTCATTTTTGTGTTATCTAATTAATGGTTCATATTAATGAATTAAACTGTTTCTCCATTTTCTTATAAATGCTTGCTTTGGTTTTTTCAGAACATCAAAGTTTAAACTCCTATGCGGATAAACTTCGTTATATCAATGAATAACCTCTTCTTGGTTTTTGAATGTTTCCCCATATTTGTTATAAAGACCAAACCATTTCTCAATTTCCCTATTTGATTGTGATGCTGTAATGGCTTAGATGTTTATTTTCATATCTTTCTATCAATCTATCCGGAGTGTCAGCAGACACTAGGCGTCCCCCATAAAAACTTTTTACAAAATCTATTTCCCATCAAACTTTAAAGTTTTTCTTTTTTAAAACTTCTTCATAAATTTTAGCATACCTTGGAACTTGTTTTTCTACTGTGAATTTCCGGATATCCTTTAAGTTATTCTTTGAGATTCTCTCTATCTCTTTTGGATTATTTTTAAGATAAAGTATTCTCTCTTTCATTCTTTTCACATCCCCTGGCGGGAAAAGATATCCATTTCTACCTTCAATAAAATATTCTCTAATAGCGGGTAGATCCGATGCAAGAACCACTAGCCCCCGAGCCATTGCTTCAAGAATAACTAAGCCCCATGTCTCAGTATATGACGGCAGGATGAGTGTGGAGCATTTGTCATACTGTTTAAATATCTTTGAATTTTCCACTTCCCCAATATTTTTCAAATTAGGTAAATCTGGCTTGAAATGATTATCTCCTACTAAATAAAAATTAATCTCTTTTAATTCTCTTGCCACGTTTATTAAATCTTCAAAACCCTTTATTTTAGTGTATCTTCCTACAAAGAGAATCTTATTATTAAAATTACTTTTATGTTTTATTATTTTTTCTTTTTCTATAAAATGATTTATGACTATTGATTTTTCATCAAATTTCTTTTTAAAATAAATATTTTTCCTAAAATCGTCTAATTGGTCATGAGTTATAAAAATAAATTTTTCAGAAAGGAGCAAATACGCATTTAATAGAACGGTATTTATAGGAGTTAGGATAAATCTATTAAGAAGTCTGTTTAATTTATTTTCTTCACATAACCGTAATGGTGGGTTTGAGAACATATGATGGAAGGTGATTATCTTAGGTTTTTTAGATATAAAAAACAATGGGAGGATCAAGGGGCTGGGATAATTTATATGCCAAAGGGATATTTTTTTATCTATATGTTTGATATCTTTGAAACTGCAAAAAATTCTTTTACTAAATAGTTTTAAAACATTTATTTTGAGATTGCCTTTTTGTTCATTAATTGATTTGTTTGGGGATAAAATGACTAGTCTTCCATTAACTAATCGAGATAATTTTCTTGAAAGAATAGAAATCCCCCCATAACGATGGTCAAGTATTAATATTCCCACTCTTTGATTATTTTTCATTTTTTCAACCTGTAATAAGCAACCCCCAAATTTGTTACAATCAAAGATAAAATATCCATCCAAGGTTTTATAAAAAAACTTTGAAAAAACATTCTTGTTTCAATAAATGCATTGATACATAAGATGAATATTCCTATGGCTCCGAAAAATAGTAACCCGGTGCTGAAATAGTTTCTTTCAAAGAAGAAAGTTATACTCAGCAAAAGATAAATTAGGGGGATATTCCATCTGAATAGCAAACTAACGGGATCATTTTTCTTCAGTTTTATTAGATATGCTCTTGATTTACTTCCCTTTAACCATGAAATAAAGAGATCTTTAAATTTATATCTATTTTTATGATAGACTATTGATTTTGGATTATAGGATATTTTATGCTTCTTTGCAATTCTTTCACATAATTCTTTATCTTCCAATTTTGGAATTTCTATCGCCCCATTTTCGAAATTTTCTTTGAATGATCCCACTTCTTTCAAGACCTTTTTTCTAACAGAAAGATTACAACTAGGATGATTCCTAACAAACTGTGGCTTAATCTGTCTACGGTATCTTTCAAGTAATGAAACCCCTAAATACTCTGAAATCCATGTTTTAATTAATGGCAAAACCATGCCACCGCTCGCACCAACTTCTTCATTTTTAAAAATTTTTTCTTGATTCTTTAGATATTTCGGATTAAGTTTGGTATCAGAGTCTAAAAATAGAATTATTTCTCCCATAGAATTTTTAATTCCAAGATTCCTTGCTTCCGATGGTCCTTGTTTTTTTTCAATTAAAACTTTAATGGGATATTTTTTTGCAATTTTTAAGGAATTATCTTTTGAATTATTGTCCACATAGATAATCTCATAGTCTTTTTTGGGATAATCTTGATTTAGACAAGAGACTATGCAAGTATCCAGGTTTTCTTCTTCATTATATCCACAGATGATTAGGCTGAATTTAGGGGTTTTCATTTTCTTAATAGCCTCCACCTACATTCATTATGCATAAATTTCTCTGATTTTTGAATTATCACAGATTCGCTCATTTTAACTTCCTCAAATATTCTCTGCAAATATTTTTATCTTTAAACTTATTAATCTCTTTCTTATTTAACATCGAAAATTTTATTCTAAGACTTTTATTTCTTATTAATTTATCAATTTTACTAACAAGATTATTTTCATCTCCAAATTTGATTAAATATCCATTTTTTCCATCATTTACAAAATCAACTTGTCCCCCATTATCTGTTGAGATTATTGGGAGTCCCACTTGCATTGCCTCTTGCAGGACGATTCCAAATCCTTCATGCACTGAAGAAAGAATATAAACATCGGCATTTGAAAGATATTGAAATTTCTTTTCTTCTGAAACAAAACCTAAAAAATGAATTCTTTCTGAAATATTTAATTTTTTTGCAAGTTTTTGTAAATTTATCTTTTCGGGACCATCTCCAATAATCAAAGCATGGACCTTGTGGTTATCTAGTTTAGCTAGGCTTCTTATTAAAAAATCAAAGCCCTTCCTTTTGACTAATCTCCCAGTACTGATTGTGTAAAAAATGTCTTTTTTTAATCCCAAATTTTGCCTACTTGCTTTTTTTAATTTGAATGGTTTATAAGGTATCGCAATAACGTTTATCCTTTTTTGAATATGATAATATCGACTACACCTTTTTGCAGTATCGCTTGAAATCGCGGCGATCATATCTGAACTTTTCAGGACCCTGTTTACTTCATTTCTAAACAGGATGTTTTTGTGGGGGGAGAGTTTTTTTGTAGGGTCATAAACATCCCCTCCAACAACATTTACTACATGAAAAAGATTGTATTTTTTTGAAATAATCCTTCCAAGGGTTCCGCTTGGAACAGCAAAATAGCTTAATAGGAACTCATATTTATTTTTTTCACATAGTTTGCAAACGAGATTATATGCGCAGAATGGAAAGCTTATCAGGGAGGACATTGTTGCAGTGGGCAATTCTTTTCTCCAAATAACTTTTGTCCGATAAACATTTATTCCATCAATTTTCTCAAATTTTTTTAATCCCTTAAACCATGTCGTAACATAGTCTACATCATAGCCCAGCTCTACAAAACCTTCGGCTAATTTCTTAGCAGCCACGCCCCCGCCACCCCCAAGTGGGGGAAATTCATAGTTCAGCATGAGGATTCTCTTTTTGTTTTTCATGTTTGTGAAAAGGAAAATCAGTTATTAATTGTTTCCCTTACATAATATCTTTTCGTGTATGGGGAGGAAGCCTGCTGTATTCTTATAAGAAGATCCATCATTATTCCGAAACTGAACAGCATTATCCCCCCAAGCATGAAAAAGATTCCCAGGAAAAACCAAATATTCCTGTTTAAACTGAAACCATCTATCTTTTCTATTATTGCAATGATCCAGGAGATGCATCCAAGGAAAAAAGACCATAGTCCCAAATAACCAAACATATGAAGAGGGCGCTGGGAATATTTCTGCAAAAACCAGACATAGAGAAGATCGATTGATCCTCTAACGGCTTTGTTATAGCCATATTTTGTTTTGCCATGGATTCTGGGCCTGTGATTGACTTCCAACTCCCCTATTCTGAATCCTTTCCATTTTAGGAGTTGCACTATATATCTGTGCATCTCCCCCCAGAGATCAAGGCTCTTTATCGCTTCTTTTCTGTAAACTCTCAGGGTGCATCCTGAATCATGGATTGTGTCACCTATGAACTGTCGCCTCATGAGTCTTCCGATTCTTGTGAGGATTCTTATTCCGCCCTTGTCTTTTCTATGCTTTCTCCAGCCTGCAACAACATCAAGATTCCTTTCTTTCAATTTTTGAAGGAGTCTTGGGATGTCTTTTGGATCATTTTGCAAGTCGCTGTCAAGGGATATTATAAAATCTCCCTGGGAGGCCTTGAATCCTGCGTCCAAGGCGCTTGCCTGTCCGAAGTTTTTGTTGAGATTGATGATTTTTACATTTTTCAGTTTCTTCAATTCATTTAAGGAATTGTCCCTGGAACCATCATTCACATAGATAATCTCAAATGCTCCTAATTTGGACATGACTGCTTTTATTTCAGAATCAAGTTGCAGGATATTTTCTTCTTCATTGTAAACGGGAACAACAACAGAATATTCCACTCTTTTTACCATGTTTTTCTGAAAATTGGAGGATATTTAATCATTATCATCTGTGCCCATATATATCCGGGTCATGGGTTAGGGCCATAAATTATAAGTTATGGCCATAGGCAAGGTCATAGAGCCATATGGCTGAAAAATTATGAAATCTTTCATAATTTCAACATTCTAGATATTTTTGGGTTGAACCTATGCCAATAAAGTTTTTAAGGAAGGCTTCCTACATCTTAATATGAACAAAAGAGGTTTGATTGCATTTGTTTTTATGTTCTTTTTCTTATGCAATTTCATTATAATCGCTCAGCAGATCTCTGCCTCTTCCGTTTCAGATGAGGAAAAGGGATGCGATGCATTGAAAAGTACAGGTGCTGCCAAATGTTATTTTGTGGTTGCAATGAATTACAAAGCCTCGGCATTATGCGCAAAATCTGGCAAATATGCTGATTTATGCTACTATGGCCTTGGAGTAGACACTAAAAGCTCTACTTTATGTGCAAAGGCAGGGAAATCTTCAGGAATATGTTACTTTGACGTTGCAATGCTTACTAATAACTCAGCATCATGCGACAAGGCCGGAGAATACAAGGCGCTGTGCTATTCAACATTTGCGATGAAGACTAAAGACTATAAACTGTGTGCCCAGTCTGGAAATTACAGTGAACAGTGCTATTCTAGCACTGCAATGAACAGCAATGACTCTAAATTATGTGACAAAACGGGGGCTTGGAAAGCAGACTGTTATCTGAATTTTGCATTAAAGTACAATGATTCGGCAGCATGCGCAAAGACAGGATATTATCAAGGCACCTGTTCTCTGAGTGTTGCAATAAAAACTAATAACTCGGAGATATGTGCCAAAGCAGGAACATTCAAGGGATGGTGCTATTCCAATTTCGCTGAGAAAACCAATAATCCTGCCTTCTGTGCCAAGGCAGTAGAATATAAGTCCCTATGTTATTCAAACCTTGCAATTAAAAACAAAAATATTGAGCTTTGCAATAAAATGGGAGCAAGCAAGGGGGGTTGTTATAGCAATTATGCAACAGACCTTAATAATTCGGAGTTATGTGAGAAGGCAGGAAATTTTAAACTAAATTGCTATATGGGCATGGCATTGAAGACTGACAATGCAGCTCTTTGCGAAAAAACAGGCGAGTTTAAAGAGGAATGTTATACAAGCCTTTCATTCACGACCGGAAATCCTCTTGTTTGCAACAAAACCGGAGATCATAGTAACCTATGTTATTCCAATATTGCGATGAATGTTAATGATCCTAGATTATGTGCAAATCTGAGCACCCCTGATGAGGTTGCAAATTGCTATGAAGGGATTGCAGTAAACACCAATAACGCCACATTATGTGAGATGGCAGGAGAAGACAAGGGATTATGTTACAACACTATTGTTGAAAGTACGAATGATGCCGGGCTCTGTGAATCTCTCCCTGGAAATGGCCTGTCTAATCTGTTTGGATTGTTCAAAAGTGGAAGACAGAAATGCATTGAAGGGTTGAATTTGGATGTTTCTAATGGTGATAACTCGACTAATTAGAAATCCTTAAAAGCAACATTTACATTTTATATTCCATGAAAAAGAAGGTATCAGAATATTCTAAGGACATAAGGATTAGAGCTCTTGAGAGGAGGCTGGCTCATCTCGAAAGAAAGATGAATGCCCTTCCTACAAGAAAGTTTAATCAAAAAACCAAATCTAAAAGAATGAAAAATATTTTTTCCGGAATTGTTGGAGATTTGTCTGATGAAAAATCCAATAAAAAAAATGGAAATGGCAAGAGAATGTCTAGAACTTCTTCAAATAAAAAATTATTTTCAAAAATGATTGATAATCTGGCGGACAAATAGGATGAAAGTTACACAGGATTTTGTAAAATGGTTTCTGAGCATGCTCTGCCTAGTTCTTCTTACAAACCTTGTTGCGATAATATTTGGAGTTTATCGCCCTTGGATCGCATACCTAACGATAATTTTTCTTTTGGCTTTGTTTTTTCTAATTTTTAGAAAAAAGGAAGAGGGTCATCTTAAATTTGCCAAGTTAGTAATCATTTTAAGTATGATCTTCCTTTTCGGTTATTTGATTTATATTAATTTTATAAGTACTCAAACTTTCACCTATTTTTATGATATTGGTGATTCGAAAGATTCAATAAATCCCTATCTTACCCCCATTGAAAGAACTTCAAATGTTTCTAGTGAGTTAGTTGCAATAAACGATCTTCTTACCAATGTTACTTACAGAAATTTGAGTTCTAGATTTGTTTATCTTAGCATTGAAATACCTTGGAGAGCAAATAATCTCACTATTGAGATGAAAATAAAAAATAATTTTCCTAGAAATGGAAGGATGTTAATTGGTCAGAGTACTTCAAAGAATGGAGATTATGATTACATTGAAGTTTATAATAAATCTATTTTCAATATTTCACAAAAAAATTGGGTAACTATAAAAACGAGTTTTAATTTAACTAATTCTTATTTGGAAAATAACAAACTAAAATTATTAATCAACACTCCTCACTTAGCGGGAAATATCACAAACTTAGATTACATCCCGATTGATTGGATAAACCTTACAATAAAGAGAAATGGAATTTTTTAGAAAATTGAATAATAATATAGTCATCTCTGAGCTAGTTAGCTACTTATTTAAGTCGATTTTTACTATTTATCTTATACTCTTGTTGGCAGAACAAATTCAACCTACTATCATTTCAGTATATCTAAATTTAAATTATCTATTTATTTTAGTAGTAATCCTTGGAATGTTAAATCTTCTTTTGGTCCATAATAATAATAATAATAATAATAAAGAAATCCAAGAAGTAGACTGGAAATCTTATTCGTTAATATCCTTTTTTGGGATCCTCAGTTTTATTTTTATAAAACTTCAGACAAGGGAATGGGGAGATATTTCTTGGAATTTTTCATTTATATGCGCAGTAGCCGTCTCCTTAATTCTACTATTTGTTTTGAAAGATAAAACGCTTTAAAATAGTTAGATCTTGAATCCTATTTTAATTTAAATTTTTAAATAAATCGCATTATTATTCTAACAATTATAAGCATAGAGGGTATTATTTGATTCATTATAGAATCTTTCAAAACATTCATCAAATTGTGCAAGATTATCCTTTTGTTTTTGTCCTATAAAAATATAAATGGGTTTTCCATAAGCCTTCATAAAACTCTTTATTTCCGTAATATTCTGGCTTGTCCAAAATAATTCCCACTCTGATTTAGAATGATTATTATAATCAAATAATCCCGGGGCAATTGTTCTTCTTTCCGAGTATCCCAGAACCCATGGAGAATATATTGAAGAAGTGGACATTGCAAATGAATTTTCAGGAGTTTGATTAAAATGTTTGATTGTTTCTAATTCTTGTTCATTAATCAAAGGTTTTGAATTATTGGCTTCCTTGAAGGCAAAAATTCCTCCTGACAAAAGAAGGATGCATAAAACAATTGCTCCCGACTTCTTTTTATTTTTTAATATGACTGAAATTCCAAAACTGGCCATAATTACTAGAGCTAGATCTAAAAATATGATCATCCTATTAAAAAAGAAAAATTGGAAGTAAACTATCGCAAGGTTGATTAAAACCCACAAAACCAATATATTCAACTCTTTTTTTCTTACAAAATAGAACAGTCCTAAAAATGCAAAAGGCAGATAAAAAAGGGAGTTGAATTGATAATCCATAAAGTTGATGAATGTTCCAGGACTTTCTCCAGTTTGAACAAATCCTTGGATGACCGGTCCAAACATGTTTGTGGCTGCTGGCCAAAATTTTCCAATATAAAATAAAAGAGCAATTGCGATCATTGCTGCACCCATAATCAGGTTTCTCAGAAATTTAGTTTTATCATACTCTTTATTTTCAAAGTTATAGGGGGAGATGAATGCATAAAAGAAGTATGAAAGCCCAAAGATATAGAAACTGGGCCTATGGACTGCTCCAATCAATCCTCCAGCAATAATGAACCCTAGAAGATGCTTTTTTAGATAAGTTTTTTCATATTTTCTTAAAAAGTAAATTGAGAAAAGGATTAGAATCATCCCTAAAATGTTCTTGTAATACAGGTACTCAAATGTTTTGTATTGAATTATTGAAAAAGCATATATCAACATTCCAATTAAAGCAGTATCTCTATCTGAAAATTCTTTTATAACTAGATAAACTCCTAGGCCCAGAATAACACAAAAAAGGATAAGAAGCCATGTAAGAATAACCTGGGTTGAAAAGATTAGGGAAATACTGTTCATTAAATAAAGAAATCCAGGTTCCAACCCCCCTTTAATAATCCAATGATCTAAGTTTGCCAAACCATGTTCTATCCCATACTTATAAATTCCAGTGTCATATCCAAGAGGGATACTCTGGTTTAGGTAGGGGATTGCTCTTAAACTGAAGATTAATAGTATGGCCAGAGCAAAAAGTGCATAATGAACCTTTTTGTTTAGCGGTTTTTCATCATTTTCCCAATTTTCGTGCGTTTCAATAAGAGTAATCCCCAATATTGAGATGACAATTGCAAAGATATGAAATTGTAGGGAGAACTTCCACATAAATCCCAGAGCGATTGCAACAATAAGAATGGAATAAATTAAAATTAATTGCCAAAATGTTTTTTTAAGTGTTTGTTTCATTTTTTTCGGTTTCAAGTCTTTTTATATCTAGGGGATTATGTCTCAAGAGCATATATGAAAATATCGGGCCCAAAATAAAAGTAAGCACCAGCGTTATGGCCCTTACCAATACTGTGGAGGCTATTGATTCATTAATCGCCACACCAATTAACACTGCGGAAAATACTGAAATTGCATCCCCCACCCCCAGATTTCCCGGGGTAATTGAGACCATTATCGAAATTGAATTAATTGATGCCAAAAATAATGACTTGTAAAATGGGAGGCTAATTCCGAATATAGAATAAGAAATTTGAATAATTATCACCCCGAGTATTAATTGGATTACCGTGATTACCAATGTAGAAACAATGACTTTTTTATTATTTTTAATCAGGTTCCATCCATTTATGATTTTTATAACCCTATTTACCCATTTGTTATCACGGTCTTTTAATCTTGGAGAGAAAATCATCATTCCGCTTAGAAAAATAAACGTGATGAAGAATAGTGCAAAAATAAGTGGGTTAAATAGTCCATTATAACTCCAAATTAAAACCATGCTCGCCATTCCAGTCAAGCATCCTACCATGAAAATGAGAATATAAATCGCGCCAAGGGTAGCAAGAAAATGAACATATGGGAAATTATGCTTTTTTTTAAGGTAAATTGCCCGTGCGACCATTCCTCCACGGAACGGAGTAATGGTATTATAAAAACGAGTTACCATTGCTAACCCAAATGATTCTTTTAGTTTAAGGTGAATGCTGAATGAAGTTGCAAGAACATCCAATAAATATCCAGTTAAAAAAAAGTTTATTATTGATATGAACACTATCAAAATAATGTTGAGCACATTACACCAATTAAATGCAATTTGAAAAATTTGTTGAAGAGAAGAAATATTTTTGAATACATAATATCCAAAAACAAATACAACCAAAAGCAGTATCGATGTGGAGATTATTTTCTGAGTATTCTTCATTTTTTATGATGTCAAGGTAGTTTAAACGGATTATCAAAAGAGAGGATTTGCTTGAGATTGGAATATTTTAAACTCTTTCAAATAACACTTGGGGAGTGTAGATATCCTCTTTAGATAATAGGCCATACAATTCCTTATAACTTCTGCCTGCAAACCCAAATTGAGGTAACCAAAATATCTTTCTTAACATATTAATCAATCTGATGTTTTTATAATTGTATGGTGCTACTTCTAAGATTATTGATTTTATATTAAAACCGTTGTTTCTAAGAGTTTCGATCATTTCATTCATCTCTTTTCTACTCATCAGATTTAGCCAATAGGGGTGTAGTTCCATCAAAATTTTAGTAGGCTTTTTGCTTTTAAGTAAGTTCGACATTCCTTTCACTATTTGACATTCATATCCCTCAACATCCATTCTGATTAAAGAGGGAACCTTATTGGCAAGCTCTTTAGCGATAAACTCATCCAGTGTTATCAGAGGCACAGATATTTCTCCAAGAATATTGCTATCTGGATTTTTTGTAAATGAACACCAATTGGCCTTATCACAAACATTCATTTTTCCTTTGCCATTTATGTTTCCAACCGCATAATGAAATAATTTAATGTTCTTATAATTATTCAAAAGAACGTTCTCTTTAAGGTTTTCATAGTTCGAAGGCACTGGCTCGGTGGCATATACCTTCCCCTTTTGTGCAATCTTGGCTTCAAGCAAGGCATAATACCCTCTATTTGCACCTATGTCTAAAACAAGGTCATCTTCTTTGATAATTTTCTGCATAAAATCTGTTGTGAAGACCTCTCTCTTTTTATGTACGCACAATTCTTTAGATAGCCCTTTATCTTTAAAATCAATGCTCATCCTACTTCCATTAACTTCTATTAAATATTTTTTAGAAATATTTTTGCTCTGAATCTTGTTAAATTTAACTTTTTCTAGAAAACGATTTTTATTTGAAATCAAATAATAAAATCCTCCGAATAATAGAAGGTTAATCCTTCCTCCCTTAAGGATCCTGATTGCCTTGTGTATAAATCTTTTATTTTCCATATTATTATTAACTATCGCTGTTTCCCGAGTTTTTAAATGCGACCCCTGGTTCTGGATTTACTGCAAAGATATAATTATTTGAGGTCTTGTTTTCATACAAAACTGTAAAATACTCCTTCTCATAAAATTTGTTTAAATATTCCTTATCCATCTTAGAAAAACTATAACTATCCAGATATATAATCAAACTTATTTTGCTACTTAGTCGATTATTAATCAGTTCTTTTGATTTATTCGGTCTCAGAGCATATTGCTCTTCAGTCATTCCAGAGAAATAGTACTCACATTCTGGAGATCTGTTCTTAGTTAAATTAATAATCATATTATATGACTTCTTTGAAGAATTCTCCAAAAAGATTTGGGCAACACAGAGGGGAATTTTAGTATTTTTTGCCCTCACTGGATAAAAGAGTCTATTTGAATACTCCTCAGAAAAAAAACTTTTTAATGATGGGAGATATTTAAGAGTAATGAAATCTCCCGAAATATTGTTCTTTAGGAACAAGCCTATTTTATTTGTCTCTTTGTCTATTCCATAGGATAATGCTCCATTTTCTCTAATAACCAAATTTATCTCACTAATCATTTGAGATACTGTGCCGACTAGTAGGATCGTCACTAAAATTAAAAATATCATCTTTTTATTCTGAGTTATATTTTCTAATTTAATCGCACCTCTTGCTGCTAAAAATGCAATGAATAAATTCAAGAATATGATCATCCTCCAAAGACCGGACACAGGTATGAACAATAATAAAAACGTGAACAAACTTAAAAATATTAATGGGATATATCTTGATTTATCTGAAAAAAATAAGCTGATTAGGCCAATTAAAGAAAAAATTAAAGTTATGGGAGAGTATAAACTGGTTATAACATCCAATTTACCTAAAAAATTATCCCTTACTGGACTGAGAGCACCATAATACGAAAGCCACGTGCCTGAAAAATTGAGTATCTGAAATAATTGGCTTACTAAAAAAATTAAAACTAAAAATAGCAGCACATAAGTCATTCTAGTAGTTATCAGGGGTTTATTTTTAAACAACAAGATTAATAAAAAGAAAGAAAAAACAAGTACAAACTCTATTGCACCCATTGCGGTGTGGGTTAAAACCAGTATGTCTGAAATAACAAAAAATAAAAATAATAAACTTCTATCTTTTTGATCCTTGAAAAGGACTTTTATCAAACCAGCTTGTATAATAAAAAAAAGCGAAAGTAATGGGCCTTCAAAATCTAAAATTGAGAAATTGCCAGGACTATAACTGAAGTATGCTATGCCTATCAAAACTAAAAAAGGTGTGAGCACTCCCAAGATTAATTTAATTAAATCCTTTTTTGTTGAAGTTTTAAAAAAGAAATAATCATCACTATTACCTAGGCGATACATTAAAAACAATAAGTAAGGGAATAGGCATAATATAATCGCTTTTGGAGAAAAATCATTAAGATATATTAACCCCGTATCATGATGCATAACAAAGATACCTAAGAACATTGCGATTAATGCAAGGATCCTTTTTTTTGAAATAGCATATGAAAATAAATATATTCCAAATGCATAAGCAACATACAAAATTAACCTAGCACTCCACCAGAAAGAGTATGGGTCTATTATAATATTAAAAAATCGAGTAACAACTGCCACAACTACTGACAAGGTGGACAGATAGGGTATCTGAAAGAAGAAGAAGTCTTCATTAACTATTTGGTTAGTGATATAATTGTGCCAAAGGCTATCTCCTCCTTGTTCAAGAGGATATGGTGCCAGCTTAGATACTGAAAGAAACAAAGTTGCAGATATTAGCAATATGATTAATATCTCCTTATAGTGAACTTTAATGGCTTTAATCACTGATGGTCCCTTTTCTTTGTGGTTTATGATAAATGTAAAACAAATAGGTATCAAAATAAAAAGAAAATATGCTTTAAAATAGAACAGATTCAGATATTCTAACAAATATGCTGTCGCAGTAATAAAAATCGAACCTGTGCCCCAGTAAATCAGAGTATTCTGGATAGGTTCAATGCTGGCTTCAATCTTTAAAAATTTTTTAATTGGAATAAATACTCCTTCCCCAACTAGACAAGGGATGATTAAGAATCCCGGAAGTGCCAAGAATGCTTTAATTAGCTCAGGTAATGGCAAAACCCAACATATTCCACCTACTACGACTAAATAAATAAATTCAATCAATTTCCATGAAAATTTAAGTTTCATTTGATTATCCCCTTTACCAGTCTCCAATATAACTCAAACAATGGATTTGCTACTTTATCGAGAAGGGGGTTGCTTACTTCTTCAAATTCTATTTTTGAAATAAAACCCTCAACTACATTTTTATCAGATACATTTCTTGATTTTTGAATAGTCTTTCTTTTGGATAATGTTTTTGGTAACAGTTTTATAAAGTCAAAATAGGCTCTAATTTTTTCTATAAAAAATCCCTTAAATATTGAGTAGGAAACAATTCCTATTTCAAAAAACAAAAATGCAGGTAAAAGCAGTAGCAGTGTTTTTATTTTGTAATTTTTTACAATAGTTATCAATCTGTTTCTTTCAATATAATAAAATTTTAGAGGATTTTTAGAGAAATGGTATTTATGATACACTACTGATTTTGGGGAAAGGAGATTTTTGTACCCTTTTAGCTTCAATCTCCATCCAAGATCCATATCCTCTTTGTACATGAAGTAATCTTCATCAAATAATCCTGTTTTTTTTAAAGCAGAAATTCTAAAAAGTACCGAAGAACCACTGGCATACCCAATTTCTCTCACTGAATTGAAATTTTTTGAAAATTTTAAATAACCTCCGCATATCCCCACTCCCAAAAAATTGATATAATTTCCAATAGTGTTTACTTTCATCGGAGAATTATACAACAATACCTTGGACTGGACTGATCCCGCTTCTGGGAAATTTTCTGCGGTAAATACTAGATTTTTTAACCAATCTTTTTTTACGCTTGTGTCTAAGTTTAAACAAACTACGTATTTCACTCTTTTATTTTTATATGCTTCCTTAATCCCGATGTTATTTCCCTTGGCGAAACCTTCATTCCTATGAAGAGAGATAACTTTTATTTTATTAAATATCTTTTTAGCAAGAATGATAGGATCGTCACTAGAATTGTTATCTACCAAGGTGATATTAAACTTGTTATAATCTTGTTTTTTAAGAGAATTAAGACATTCAGTTATGTGTGCATGGCTGTTGTGGGATACTAGTATGATTTCAATTTCAGGCATTGGGCCATTCTTTAATTTTATTATATTTTTCATTTTTTAGAACAGATAAATAATTTGAAAAATGGTAAAATTGGATAGTAACTATACTCCTCTTTTATCAAAAAATATTTTGATAATTTTTCTCTAATCTGAACTGCGTTATAATAGTGATCCTTTGGTTTTGAGATTCCAAGTAAGAGTCTAGAAAGGGAGTATAGCCTATTTTCAGTTGGAACAAGAACCACAAATAAGCCTGATTTTTTTAGAATACGGTTTACTTCTAAATACAAATCCTTTGGATCGAGAACGTGTTCCATTACACTCACTGAAAAAATTATATCAAAAAACTCTCCTAAAAAGTGTGTCTTCTCCCCGGGCTCATTAAAAATTTTTATTTTTGAAATTAAAGAATGCTTTTTTAAAACCTCTTCTGCCTCTTCAAATCTTCCTATAAATGGTTCTACCCCATACACTTCTGCACCTTTTATTTTTAAATAAGGCAGCATCATACCTCTGCCAAATCCCAAATCTAAAACCCGCTTATCCCTAACTTCTATTTTGCTTAAAATAAATGATAACCTTTTAAAATATTCTCTTCCAATTATTGGATGTTTGTAAACCAGATTTTTGTCAGCAATGTCTTTCATAACTGGATTAAAAAGATGTTTATTCATTAAGTTCTCTCTTCTTCAGCCTATACAAAATCTCTTCCTGGTTTTGTTTGAGGGTGATAAGCATGTCTGCTATGAGGGCCATAATCATCAAAGACGCCCCGAATATCATCATAAATGTTGAAATTGACAAAAGAGTTCTTACGGGGGTTGTCACATGCTCAAATAGCCAATAGAAGAAAGAAACCAATCCGCCTAAAAACCCCAGTACGAATGTAATGACTGCAGGCATTCCAAAAAATGTTAAAGGTTTTGTATCCCTTGTTGCTCTCGCAATTATGGCCAGAGATTTGAATCCGTACCTTTTTAGATTTCCAGAGATTATTGACTGTCTCTTTTGATGATAGGTAACTTCGGAAGGTATCTCATTTATCCTCATGCCTTTTTCTGCAAGATCTATAAAAACTTCTTGGGTGTATGTAAATTTCCCCTTTAAATTTAGTCTGAGTGCTGCTTCCTTGCTGTATGCCCTAAAGCCGCATTGAGTATCTGTGAATTTTTGGCCAGTTATTTTGCTTATCAAACTTGTAAATCTTCTATTTCCCCACTTTTTTATCCAGGGCATGTTTTTTGTCAATTTTGGATCTAAAAACCGGGAGACAGTCACCATGTCTGCCTGATTATCTAAAATTGGCTGAATTAGCCTTGGAACATCTTTTGAATTGAATTGTCCATCACCATCAATATTGACAATTATATCTGCATCGAGTGAAAGGGATTTTTCTATTCCATCTCTGAAGCTTTTTCCAAGACCGCGGTTTATTTTATGTTGCAATATGTGGTCGGCCCCCGCATCCTGGGCCATTTCTACTGTCCTGTCTTTTGAGCCATCATCAATGACTAGGACTTTGACATCTGAAATTCCAAGAATTCTTTTTGGAATCTCTTTGATTACTTTAGTTATGGTCTTTTCTTCATTGTAGGCAGGAATTTGCACCACTAGTTTTAACTTTTTCTTTGGTTTGAAGTAGTCTATCATTTTAATTTACAGTCTCAGAATGTCCTTATCCTTTTTTAATATTCCCTTAACATCAATTATCACCGGGGTTTTCATCCAGGATTTTATTTTTTCCAAAGGCAGTGACTTATACTCTTTATGGGCAACTGCCAGAATTACTGCATCAACATTTTTTATTTCTTCAAGCTTTGTTATTTTTTCCTTTTCATCCTCAAATCTAACAAAACCTTCATTCTCGAATAATGGATCATTTAGAATAACCTCTGCTCCTAGCCTTTTCAGTTCATGAATTATATCTTCTACTTTGCTATTTCTTGCATCTCGGACATCTTCTTTGAAAGTCGCTCCAAGAACAAGGACTTTAGACCCACTTACTGCTTTTTTATTTTTGTTTAATCCTTCACAAACCAGTCTGACAACTTCAAAGGGCATAGAATCATTTATTTTTCTACCTGCCAGGATTACCTGGGGATGATAACCTAATTCTTCTGCCTTGTAGGTTAAATAATACGGATCTACTCCAATGCAATGGCCTCCGACCAAACCTGGCCTGAATGGGAGAAAGTTCCATTTTGTTCCAGCAGCTTCCAAAACTTCAATTGTGTCAATATCCATTTTCTTGAATATCAGACTTAACTCATTTACAAGTGCAATATTCAAATCTCTTTGGGTGTTTTCGATTACTTTCGCAGCCTCCGCAACTTTTATCGAAGATGCCTTGTAAATTTTTGTTACCTGGGAATATACTTGGGATATTTTTTCCAGTGACTCCCCATCCATTCCAGAAACTATTTTTACTATTTTGTCAATACTGTGCTTCAAATCCCCTGGATTCACTCTTTCTGGAGAATAGCCGATCTTCCAATCGGATCCACATTTTAATTTAGAAAATTTTTCTATTATTGGAACACAAATTTCTTCTGTTGCTCCAGGATATACTGTGCTTTCAAAAACTACAATGCTCCCTTTCTGAAGATTTTCTCCAACAAGCTGGGAAGAAGATTCAAGGGGTTTAAGATCAGGTCTGTTTGCTTTGTCCACCGGTGTTGGAACTGCAACGATAATAAAATTGCAATTTTTTATAACTTTTGAATCTGAAGAGAATTTAATGGTGGAATTTTTTAGATCTTCTCCGAGGGTTTCTTTATTTCTGTCAAATCCTGAAGAAAGTTCTTCTATTCTTTTGAGATTTATATCAAATCCATAAACTGGGAACTTTTTTGCAAGAGATAATGCAAGAGGCAACCCCACATACCCCAACCCCATAACACAAACTTTAAAATTTTCCATTTTAATTACAATCTCAACTTTTAGAGCATATTTAAGTTTTCTTATTATGTACGACACTAAAATTAAACTTCTAGAAAATTTTGGAACTTTAATCAATTTGATTATTTTAGCGCAATACAATATCTAGCCTTCAATAACAAATTTATTTATTGATTATATTTTGATTATATTTTTTCTCATGAATATTTAAATAATATCTCTATAATGTTTTCTTTATGAACGTTCTTGTAACGGGAGGAGCAGGATACATTGGAAGTCATACTGTTTCAGAATTAGTGAAACTTGGCCATGGGGTAACTGTTTATGATAATCTGATTTATGGCCATAAAGAAAATGTCAAAGAACCTGCATTCTTCATTCAGGGAGATCTGAATGACAAGGAAAAACTTTCTTCTGTACTTCAAAGATCAAAACCTGATGCTATGATTCATTTTGCCGCATTCGCCTATGTGGGAGAGTCGGTGAAGGATCCTGCAAAGTATTATTCAAACAACATCTCTTCAGGAATAACTCTTCTTAATTGTATGAAAGAGAATAATGTGAAAAACATGGTCTTTTCATCAAGCTGTGCAATATTTGGACAACCTGAAAAAGTTCCAATTTCTGAAAATGAAAGGAAGAATCCACTGAGCCCCTATGGAAAAACAAAATTAATGTTTGAAAATATCCTAGAAGATTACAGCAGGGCCTATGGAATAAATTCTGTCTGTTTAAGATATTTCAATGCTGCTGGAGCATCCTTGGATGGAAGCAATGGTGAGGATCATGATCCCGAAACTCATTTAATTCCTCTTACAATAAAAGCAGTTTTAGACCCGAAATTTTTTCTCACAGTATTTGGAAATGATTATAACACCAAAGATGGGACTTGCATAAGGGACTATGTTCATGTTCTTGATCTCGCCGATGCTCACATCCGATCCCTGGATTATCTATTCAAAAATAGGATTAGCAATAACTTTAATCTTGGATCAGAGAAAGGATATTCCGTAATGGAAATAATCAAAGAAGTTGAAAGGGCAAGTGGAAGAAAAGTGAAATATAATTTTGGAGAAAGAAGAGATGGGGATCCTGCAGCACTCATAGCAGATTCATCTAAAATAAAATCTGATTTGGGTTGGAAACCCAAACATAGTGATCTTGAAATGATTATCAAGACTGCATGGAAATGGCATTCAAATTCTAAATAAACTGTTAAAATAAATTGTTAAAAAATAATCAAACTAATTTTTTCTTTTCTACTTTTTTCATCTGCCATATCACTACAAATCAGGAATTGAAAAAATCCGAGAATTTTTGGAGAAAGTCTCCCAAAAATACGCTTAACCATGGTTTTTGGGGTTTAGGCGAAGTTTAGGGAAAAAGGGAAAATGTTTATAAAGAGTTTTTGTTTTAATAAATCGTTCAAAATGAGGGATTTCGAGTCGTTCGTACAAAAGAGGATTGAGGCTGATAGAGTAAATTTTAGCAGACCTGGCATTCTTGAGAATCATAAATCTAAAATTATTTCCGGAGTGTTCGTTGCTTTCGTCATCACTTTGTTATTGCTGACTGGTCCAGCTCAGGCATTTGAATTGTCACTTGGAGCTTTTGACAATGATGCTCCAACTAAAGGGGAGACAGTTTATCTTCCACTGAATGTCACGATAGAATCCCAGGAAAGAATAAATCTTGCAAATTATTACATCAATCTTTATGCCAACGGTTCCCTTGTCTGCCAGTTCAATGCAGAGAGTGGGGCGAGCATGGGCCCTGAATGCGGCAACTATGGGATAGGCGCTTCAGTCATTTCTCTTCCTATTGCAGGAACAGGTTATGGCTACGGTTATGGCTATGGTTATGGCTACGGTTATGGATACCAATTTGGTTACACAAACGGCATTGCCCAATATATTATATCTCTTGACACTTCTTTAATTGATGTTGGAGCATATGTAATTTCGGCTAGCACTTCATTGGGCGGTTATGCATATTCTGCGCCTGAAACGCCAACATTAGTTGTAAATTCTGCAGGTGGAGGAGATGTGGATGCTCCTGTATTCAACGAAGTAACTTTGAACAATGATGATAACTTCTTCTCAATTGTCGATGGTGTTGTAAGCATATCCGCAAATATTTCTGATAGTTCACTTCCATTGACTGTCTATGCAAATTTCAGTGACATGAGCGAAACCCTGTGTGGCGGAGATGGAATGATGGACATGACTGATGGAGACATGGATGGAGTTTACGAAGGAACATGCGACATCTCATCTGAAATTTTAAGTATTCTTGGAGTTCAGCCAGTCGCAGGACATGGCATCTCAATCGTGGCTGTTGACAGTGAATTAAATTATGATGTTTACGGTCCAGTCATTGTAACCCTTCAGAACATAGGAGTTCCAAGCATGGGTGTAAGCACTTGCGAGAGATTCGGAGTGGGAACAACAAATTTCACCGAGGTCATGAATTTCAATTCAGTTGACTTCACAGCAATTATAGAAATGAACGGATCATGCATACCTCAAACTCCTTGGGCAGGATTTGAAGAAGTCCTGAGATTGAACTTCAGCGCATTGGACATGACTGCTGCAGATATAGGAACAAAGCTTGCAGGACTTAAGGATGCAATCCAAGTTGATATCGCAGGACCTGGACAGGTTGGAAAGAACAGAATCTATGTTGATGATGTTGCTTTCGCTGAGTTGAATTCTCCTGCCACAATCACCCTAAGCCATCTTCCTTTCGCTTCAATGCCTTTCATTGACAAAGATAATTTAATAAGAACAGTTTCAGGAGCATCATTCGCACTCGGAACACCTTTCAGCATAGAAGCTGGGGGAGATTGCAATTCCGGATTCTCCTATCCAGATTGTTCATTGTACACTGATCCTAGTTGCGATTCTCAAATGCCTTACTGCTCCTGGACTGGAAGCTATTGTGCACCTCAGAATCATTGCTCAGTTTACGGAGATTCCTCTTCATGCATCGCAGATACCAATTGTGACTGGACACCTAATATTATGTTAGTTCCACAGGGAAGCTTGACATTCAATGTTGATGGATTCTCTGGATACAATGCAACTGATAATGTTCTTCCTTCAATAGAGATATTGTCTCCATCAGATTCAGATGCAAGCCTTGTTTCTGTTGATGTCAAGGTAAATGGGACAGGATCAAATCCTACAAACATCCAGATAACTGGATTGGATCAGTTATACTATTATAATGCTACGGACAACACAGCCAACTGCATGAATGTAAGCGAAGACCTTGAAACATTCGAATGCACATTCTCAGCCACCTTGTCTGATGGTTCATACACCATGACTGTTGATGCAAATGACAATTCAGGAGAAGTTTCTGGAGGAAATGCCAATTCAACATCTTTGGGATTCATTGTAGACACAGTCAATCCTACTGTTGTCCTTTCTGACAATCAGACTGACAACATTGTAAAACAGAATGATGCTGTTTTGATAACGGCCACATTCACAGAAGCAAATCAGATAGATGGCACACCTCTAATAAGCATCCACAGCTCAGGCATTGTTACAGATGCACCTATGACCGAAGTAACTAATCTTATTTGGACTTATGAATGGGTTGTTCCAGCAGGGTATGATGGAACTCACACCATTGAAATAACCGCAAAAGATATGTTGGGCAATTTCAATGATGCAGCCACAGGAGTAGACAGTTACACTATAGATAACATCCTTCCAGAAATAACTTTGATTGGTTCAAATCCACAGACAATGGAAGCAGGAAATTCATATTCTGAAGAAGGAGCATCTGCTTCAGATAACCTTGATGGAGACATTTCAGGAGATATAGTTATTGATTCATCTGCTGTTCAGACAAACACTCCTGGATCATACACAGTATATTACGATGTGAATGATACTGCCGGAAATTCTGCTGTCCAAGTTATGAGAACTGTTGATGTTGTCGACACGAATGCTCCTGAATTTTCAAGCAGCACAGTAACACCTTCAAGCCCTGCAACATATTCGGGTGGAGATTATGAATTCAACGCAACCTGGACAAATGCCTATTCTACTTTCGATTCTATGATATTGGAACTTGGTGGAGCCAATCATTCAATGACTTACTCAGAGATTGTTTCTGGAACTTTCAGAGGCTCAGTAATTTTAAGTGGTTTGAGCGCAGGAGACCATGCCTATTCCTTCTGGGCAAATGATAGTTCAGGAAACACTGCCCATACAAGTGATTCAAATTACCATATTGATCAGGCAGCTCCTGCACTAAAATTATATTTGAACAATACTGAAGCAGATGCAAGTGTTGAAATTAATAATCTCCTTTTGATTAACATTACTTTGAGTCCTAGCGAATGTGGACAATGGGATGGTTATCTTAATGGAGATTACATGACCTCTGGAACAAATCTTACAAATTGGCGAAACTTCACAGAACTTGGAGCACAACTGATTAATGTTTCATTCGCTGGAAATGTTAATTGCAGTGCTGTTGAAGTAACAAGAACAGTCACAGTTTATAATCCAGTCACAGAAGTTGTTGCTGACACTCCTACTGAAAATATCACGGGAAGCATAACCACAATTGTAATCCCTAGTGATTTCAATTTGACAAGTGTAAATGTAAATTCATCCATAAATCAGACAACGGGAATTTATCTTGACTTTTCTGCAAGAGAAGTAACCGATGGAACAACGACCAATGTTACCATCTTCCAGAATCTCACAATGGCCAGAGAAGGGACAGAGGCCAATTACACATTATTCATACCAGGTGGAACAGTAATCTCCGAGGGAGCATCATGGGATGGAATCTTCGAAATGCCTACTGTGAATACTTCAACATTCACTGTTACGAATGGATCAGTTGATGTTGCCATACAGATGGGTTCAAATGTTTCATTGAACTTGTCAAATGCCGCAAAAATAGTGATGGCTGGAATGACTGGAAAGAAGGCAGGATGGTCTTCAGGATCATTGAGCCTGACTCCAATAACTCTTCAATGCAACAGCGCAACTGATTCAAGCAACATAGTAGGAAACGGAGAATGCTACTTTGATGATGGCACTGACCTGATAATCTGGACAAAGCACTTCACGATATTCGCAGCCTATACTGCTGCTGCGGTTCCAGTAGTGCCTTTGAAAGCACCTTTCAGTAGTGGATGCTTGACTAATTGGACCTGTTCTGAATGGAGCCCATGTGTCAACGGAGAACAGTCAAGAACATGCTCAAAGACCCCTTCATACTGCTATGCTGGAACAAAGCCAGCAGAAACACAGATGTGTGAGGCTCCAGTAACTCCTGCTCCTGCTGAACAGCCAGCTATAGCTAAAACGCCGTCTAATGCTTTCGTATGGATACTTCTCGTGCTATTGGCTGGAATGGTCGCATACTTCATAATGAAAAAGTATGCACACCATGTTGTCAGGCATGTAAGACATCATGTTGCAACACATCATGTTACAAGACACCATGTTTCAAGGCATGTTATGAAGCATGTTACAGGGCATCATCACAGAAGATAGATTGGTCCTTTGTTTGTTTTGTTAAAATTTTAGTTTAGAAATGTCGGCCTATGATTCCCTCGATAAATGGATCTTTCAGAGGTTTAAGAAATGTTTAAAAAGGAGATTTCATTAGGTATTTTATCCTAATAAGTAAAATGGATTTTGAAAAAAGAGGAGAAAGTGGGGTCTTTAAGGGAGCATCAATAGTCTTCACGCTTAGCGTTATCCTTCTGCTTTTGTTTTTGGGTCCTGCACAGGCTCTGACTATGAGTCTGACAACTCCAGAAGATGTGGTTCAAGGGCAAAGCACATCTTTCATTGCCCAGCTCACAATACAATCCGATGATCAATACATCGATGTTCAAAACTTCACATTGAACATTTCAGGACCTTCTTCACAAATATGTGTTTTTGATTTGGAAGGAGATAGTATAAGTGGTTGTGCGGGATTAACAATTTCTAAACTTTCTTCTAATTCAAATTACAGTTATGGCTATGGCTATGGATACGGTTATAGCTACACCAATGCAGGACAAAATAATTTCACATACAATGTTACTGTTAATACTTCATTATTCGATACCGGCGCGTATAATGTCACATTCACAACCCCTGTTTATTATGGATATGAAGACACGTCATTTACTATAACTGCTGCTGATTCTGCAAACCCTGTTGTAACTTTAATAAGCCCTCCAAATGATACTGAGAGCTATGCAACCTCACTTGCCTTTGAGTATACTGTTTTGGATGATTCATCTGTTAACTGCAGTTTCTCATTAAGCGGACCATCTGCTAATACTACTAACTTCTTGAATATGCAGGCCAATGGAAGCATAATTTCTACAAGTTCTCTTGAAGTATCAAATGGAACCTATGCTTGGAATGTTTCATGTACTGATGCTTTTGGAAATGTGGAAAACAGCGAAACAAGAAGCCTTGAAATACTTCTTAGTGAAACAATTGTCGAAGAACAAATTGACGAAGTAGCCTATGAAGTCAATTCAACTTCCACTGAAAATGCTACCGAAATAATACTTGTTGTAACCCCTTCAGTAATCCCACAATCCATCACTATCCCTGCAAATGTTTCAGACAGTACGGAAGTAATGCTGGATCTTTCACAGGTATTTGATACTGGAACAACCAATATAACTCTTACAAATGACTTGAATTTGACAAGATTGTCAAATCAATCACAGAACTACAGTGTGGAAATCTCTTCCGGAACAGTAATCGTTGGACCAGCAGGATGGGATGGGAAGATTGAGTTGCCTATAATTGAAACAGGCTACTCCGTAAGCGGCGGAGATATGCAGGTTGCAATCAAGCTAGGTTCAAATGTCTCATTGAATTTCACAAAGGCTGTAAAGATCACACTTGGTGGAATGGCTGGAAAGAAAGCCGGATGGGCTGTGACTGGAACAACTCTGACCACAATAGACACAATCTGTAATGATACTGTGGATCCTGGAAACATCAATACTGTCAGTCCAAGAGAATGCTACCTGGATAATGTAAATGATGTGGACTTGGACGTATGGACATATCACTTCACAATTTTCGGAGCTTATACTCCTTCAGTTGTTTCATCACCTAGCTCAAGTGCAAGCAGCGGATGCATAACAACTTGGAAATGCTCGGATTGGAGTGTTTGCAGCGCTGGAAACCAGACAAGAACCTGCGCTCCTGAAATATCATACTGCTACGCTCCTGCAAAGGACAAGCCAGCAGAAACGCAGACATGCACAGTATCTGAGACTATTGCTTCAACAGAAACTGGAATAACAACTCCGACAGGGGAAACAAAGATTGGAGAGAAAATTGCGGCAATCAGCGCATTTGCATGGATATCGGTAATAGCAGTCTTGGCAATCATTGTAGTGGCTTATTTGCTCATGAGAAAACCTGCAACTCGCCATCCACACCACGCAGCCCATCATGCACATCACACAGCCCATCATCCACACCATGCAGCTAATCCTTCACACCACAAATAGAATCGGTTCGGGATTAGATTAATGAGGTGGTAATATTTATCGTTTTTATTGCTAAGTAATCTTTATTAACTGATAATTTTTATTAATTGAGAATTAAAGGAGAATCAAACAAACATGTGCTTCACGCCCCAAGTATCATTCCTAATATTTGCAATAGAATTCATTCTTGGTTTGATTGTTCTGTGGAAAACCCCCAAGGGAAAGTATCACGGAACATATGTCCTTTCTGCCTTGATACTTTTCTGTCTTGGACTGTATCAGTTCAGCCAATTCGGACTCTGCACATTCAATGACATCAATTTATGGGGAAGAATGGGATTTCTTGCATACAACATCCTCCCTGCCCTTGGATTGCATCTTGCCTATTCCCTAACTAACAGCAACAGAAGATCGCTTTATGCTATCTATGCATTCCCGATATTCTTCGGATTAGCTGCATTGTTTTTGAAGAATTTTGTGACCAGCGCGCAATGCAGCACTGTTTATGTCATAGTGGAGCATGTTTGGACCCCGCTGTGGCAGAATATCTACGGCGTATACTATGCTCTTTTCACAATTTTAATGGCAATAGTCCTTTGGGATGCTATTAAGAAAGAAAGAACCGTTCAAAGAAGAAAGATACTATGGGCAGGACTGGCTGGATTGATTGCATTCACTGTTCCGACATTCGTACTGATAATCCTTCTTCCTGCATTGAAGCTTGCATTCCCATCCATATTCTGTGAATTTGCTTTGTTGTTCGCCATATTCCTTTTCTACATGATTGGCTTGATTGAGAAAAGCAAGAGCAAATGAGTATGTTTCTTACCATATTTTACATAAGAGAAAACCCTCACACTTCGAAGTAACCTTTTTTCTTAGAAAGAAAAAACGTTAATGAAAAAAGAACTATTTAATTCTCTTCCCGAGGCTTCTCTTTTGAAGAGAAGGCTCACTTCGAAGGTTTTCTAATAACGGCATTGAATGATTATTTTGCATAGGAGAAAACCCGAAACTTCGAAGGTTTTCTAATAACCATATTGAATGATTGTTTTCCATAAGAGAAAACCTTTTAAATGAAATTTAGCTAATGCTACTATGGTAGTTTTAAGAGACGGCGATTACATGAAGAACATTATTGCCTATATTGAAAAGAACATGGGCAGAGGCTATAATATCGATCAAATGAGATTCACTTTGTTGCAGCACGGATATTCCAGGGCTGCAATAGACAGAGGAATAAGAGTATATCAGCAGACCCACCCGGTCATGCCCAAGGTTGCTCCAGTGGTTGCAGAGCCAGTAGTTGCCCAGGCAGTTGAGCCAATTGTTGAGGAAAAGAAAGGATTCTTTTCAAGAATGTTCAGCATCTTTGAGAAAAAGCAGCCATCACAGCCAGTTGTTTCCAATTAGATTTCTTAGTTTTTCTGATAAATTCAGATAATAACGCTTGTCAAAGAAGTCCTATTGCTTTAATTGATCTAAATAGCTTCAGGCGTATAGAGAAAGAAGTTCTTGGGTATATTCCTTCACAAATACTGGAATTATCTTGTTTCTGAGGATTGTCAGATCGTCTTTTTTAGTTACTTCATATCTTTTAGGCTCATTGCCCTTTATTTCCAAAACCCATTCCTTTCTTTTAGTGTATGCTTCAGGATTATTCCAATCCTCATCATTCATATTGGAGGTCATTTTTTTCCTTTTTTCAAGGTGAACTTTCTCCTCATAGGACATATCGGGATCTTCCTCATCTTCCTTTCTTATCAATGCAAGAGTGAAGGTTCCTGAAAGAATGTTTTCTCCTGAAGAATAGGTTACGGTTTTTGTGGAATAGACCTTGCTGTCAATCTCGTCGAAGGCAACAATGCCCTCCAGACCTGCACCCTTTAGTTTCATTATGAATGAGTCATAGTTGTTTCGCGTCATTCCCTTCTTGTCTTTGCTTCTTGGCTGAAGTGTGAAGGATGTTTGGGTTAGGAATTGGGAAAGATGGGCTTTGAATTTATCAAGAGAATAGTATCTTCCCTGCAGATCCTTTCCCTGGCCTCTTTTGCCATAAATAAATGTTTGAATTTCTTTGTCGTCCATTTTTCCTTTTGAAACTAACTAGTAGTGATTTAAATACCTATCGGTGGGATTTATCGTCGATATCTCTCACTTATGTGAGAAAAAAGAGAAGATTTATAATGCCCCGAGGCATTGAAAATTTATAGCAGGATAGAGTAGCCCGGTTAACTCACAAGGCCCATAACCTTGAGATCGTGAGGTTCAAATCCCACTCCTGCTATTTTTTAGAAACTGATTAGCTTTTTCTGCATGGATCGGATTTGAGCTCCCAATAATATCAAACCATTTTTTCAGTTCATTTTTACCACTTATTCTTATTTTGGTTTTTCCTCGCTCTAATTTTTGTATTCTAAAAGAAAAACTGTTTTCTAGAAGGATATTATTTATTTGATCCTGGGCTGGAGAAGGGGACAGCCTAATTTCTATTCTTGGATATTTTATCCCATTATTGTTAAATAGGGTCACACATCCATCTGTATCAAAAAGACCCTTAAGAACCAATCTCCCTAATTTTCCATGTTGATATTTTAATGGCACCGACATCCTATTCCATTTTGGAGAAGCAAGAAGTCCAATATTATTTATAACATAAAGATATATCTCTTTTTGGTATATTGCAATGTCTACGGTATTTTCACTTTTTTTATAATACACCTTTGGTTCAATACCCAGGACTTCCCTAAGAAGATTGGATACATACCCAGTATACTCTTTGTTTCTAGAGTCTAAAGTTACTTTTACTCTATGCTGGTATCTTATTTTTTCTCTAGATCGATTAGGATATTTTCCAATACATCCATCACCCAACATGATTCCTACAAATTCTGCAATTTTTTCTTCTTTTTCCATTAAGAAAAAAAGGCCATTGTTTTATTTAAATCAATTGTGAACTCTTGAAAGTCGTAAACATAAAAAACTCAAAAATCCTCTTCTAGAAAAAGCTTAAATACTCATATCAATTGATTTTTGATAAGAAAGAGTGATCATGGAAAACAAAATTCTTAGCGTTTTTATTCTGGTTTCAGTGGTTGCCATTCTCGCATTATCTACATTCGCATTGGCGCAGCCAACTGCCCCAACGGGACCTGATGGATCCAGTGGCGGACCAAGCGGAATGCAGGGATCGGGAAGTCCCCCAACACCTCCAAGCCCACCTACAATGAATAAAAGCCTTCCTCCAAAGATGGGAAATGGGACTATGAAGGACAGACTTGAGGAATTATATTCTGACAAGGAGAATTACATAAATCAAAAGAAGCAGTGCAAGGAGAATGCTGCAAGAACCAATGCTCCTTCTGGAACATGCTGGGACACACTCAAGCCAGTGATGCAAAAACTTCTGCTCAAGGAAATCATGCTTACAAGAATGAGGCTGATGCAGCTCCATGAGAAGAACATAACTTTAACTTTCGCAACCCCTAAGGAAATCAACAAAACCCTTAATGATGCCCAGGCAGTCTTTGAAAATTCTGAATCTGGAAAGGCTACCATGAAGGCAGCAGCAAAGAACATAGAAGATCTCATTAATGATATAGAGGATGAAGCAACGGCAGACCAGCCACAGCTTTTGATACAGCAGATGGATAATCTTATGGCCAAGGCAGACAAACTGTCTGTAAGCCTTGATGCAGCCCTTGTTGAGCTGAAGGCCAAGGGAAAGGACGTTAGTGAATTGGAAAAGTCTCTTAATGATTACAAAACAGGCCTTGCAAAGATAAAGGAAGATATTGCAGCTGCAAAGGCCAAATACACAGAGACAAAGGCAGCCAATGAGGTAAACAGTGTGGCAAAGCAAGTCAGGACATTTGTTAATGATGCCATGAATTACCTCCAGAAGGCATTTGACAAGGCCATGAAGGACACTTCTGGCAAGGGATCGGAGGGTAATGGTGGAGATGGCAATGGTTCTAAGGGGGACAATACTAACGGAGACAATCCAAATGGAGATAATCCTAATGGAAACCCTGGAGATCAGAATCCACAGGATGGGGGAACAGCATGAGAAAGATAATTATCGCTTCATTATTGGTTTTGATTGTTCTGGGGGTATGCGGAATATCGGGATGCTCAAAAACTACGGAAGGCAGCTCCCTGACAGCAAATGATGCAAATGCTGACACATCTTCAATCCTTAGTGACATTAGCAGCCTTTCAAATGATGCTGCAAGCCTTGATGTCAACGGTTCCACTTCCGGAGATGCAATGGTTCCAATAACTGCAACGGATTTGGCTGACTGATTTTTCTTAGTTTTCTAAAAGTTTTTCATACCAAAAGCCTTTAATAGGTTTATTATTTAAGATAGGATAGGAGAGAAATCAAAAACCATGGAGGCATTTATCATACTTGTTTTAACCCATTTCATCAGCGATTGGATTTTTCAGCCAACGGCCTGGGCCCTAACCAAGGAAAAGAATTGGAAGCCAAGGATTTTACACGGATTGCAATACGCTCTTGTTTTCCTTCCAGTACTGATGTATCTGAAAATAAGCCTTTGGTGGATGGTCTATCTGGCCGCTACTCATTTCATTGTAGACTCAAGAGATATTGTTAATCTTTGGCATAAACATTACACTAACAGGCTTTCCAAGGACCGGGCTCCATTCTTTGTTTCAATAGTGGATGATCAGATAATACATATCCTGCTCCTGTTGCCATTGGTGATATAAAATGAAGCTTTATCTTGGAGTAGATGATGCAGGAAGAGGCCCAGTCATAGGAAACATGTTTCTTGGAGGAGTTCTGCTTAATTTTGAACAGGAGGCTTTTCTCAGAGGACAGAATGTCAAGGATTCTAAGATGCTTTCCCATCCAACAAGGGTCAGGCTTTCAAAAATCATAGAAGAGAATTCAATTGCATACAAGGTCGTTACGGCAACGCCCGATGAGATTGATGCGGCCGTTGAGACAAACAGTCTGAACGTTCTTGAAGCCCAGAAGATGGCTGAGGTCATCAATTTTCTTAAGGAGAAGGCAAGCGGCAGAATGGAGAACATAGAGGTTGTTGTTGACTGCCCCTCAATAAACATCGCCACATGGACAGAGAAGCTCATGACTTTCATCAAGGACACAAAAAACATGACCGTTAAATGCGAGCACAAGGCCGATGTTAACCATATCTCGGTATCTGCTGCTTCAATACTTGCAAAGGTTGCAAGGGAGGAGAATGTTGAAAAGCTTAGGAAGGAGATAAAGACCGACTTCGGATCGGGCTATCCTGCAGATCCCAAGACAAAGGAATTTTTGGTTAAGCATGGGGAAAAGTTCGAGAATAGCGGAATAATAAGAAAGACCTGGAGCACCTGGAAAAACATTGCTGATAAAAGGGACCAGAAGAAGCTATTTTGAATATAATTCTTGCAAATTTTCCGACGATAATGTAGGAAACCAAGGTTTCCTTGACAATCACCTTTCCTTATTTCTCGTCGATAAATGAGAAAATTAGTGAAGAAAAGAACCACTAATTTTATATACCTCGTTTTGTTTTCTAGAATATTAGAAAGAGAGAGCTAGATGACCTATATCAAAAAACTTACTGTGCAGGGCTTCAAGAGCTTTGCAAAGAAAGTAGAGATCCCCTTTGACACAAGGCTCAATGTAATTCTTGGCCCAAACGGGGCAGGAAAGTCAAACATCACCGATTCCATATGCTTCGTTCTTGGAAGGCTGAGCGCAAAGAGCATGAGAGCGGCCAAGGCCTCCAATCTTATCTACAATGGAGGAAAAACCCATTCTCCTTCTCCGGAAGCATTCGTAGAGCTTCTTCTTGACAATTCAAACAAAACATTCGCCATAGACAAGCCAGAGGTAAGCATTTCGAGAACGGTGAGAAAGAACGGAATAAGCATCTATAAGGTCAACAATGAGGTCAAGACCAGACAGGAAATTTTGGAATTGTTGGCACAGGGGGGGATAGATCCAAACGGTTTTAATATTATTCTCCAGCAGGAGATTGCAAAATTCATAGAGATGCATCCAGAGGAAAGAAGAGGAGTCATGGAAGAGGTTGCGGGAATATCCATCTATGAGGACAGAAAAGTCAAGAGCATGAATGAGATGAACAGAACCGATGAGAAGCTGAAAGAGGTCAGAACAATACTTAATGAGAGAACGGCATATTTGAGAAATCTTGACAAGGAAAGAGGACAGGCATTGACCTATGAAAGCCTGAGGAAGGGAATTGAAAGAGACAAGGCAGCATTATTATTCAGACAGCTGGAAGACAAGAAGAAAGAAAATGAGGAGATTGAAAAAAGCATCTCTGACAAGGATGGAAGAATTGCCGGAGCCAAGGAAGCCATTGGCGGCATGGAAACAAAGATCTCATTCATGAATGGGGAGATTGACAAGATAAACAAGCATATTGAACAGGCAACGGGAGTGGAACAGGAGAAACTCCATGAGGAGGTTGCCCAGCAGAAGGCAGAGGTTGCAGTTCTTTCTGTTAGACTTGAGAACAATCAATTGCAGCTTATTGAATTGGAAAAAAGAAGGGAGCAGCTGGAAAAGGAACTGACAAGGAACCTCGATGAGATTGAAACCCTGAAATCAACCCTTCCAAAGGACGATCTTAAGAAACTTCTCCAATCCAAGAACGCTTCCCTGTCTTCCCTTGAGGAGAAGAAGGAAAGGCTTGACAAATTCAGAACTGAACTGATAAAAGTCACAAGCGACCTTCACCATAACAGAAACAATTTTTCATATCTAGTCCAGAAGGGAACTCTTCTTAACGATAAAATTTCCGAGTTGGAGAAGAACACTCCAAAGGAATCGGCAAAGCTTGAATCCATTTTGGACAAAATCAAGAAATCCTTGACTGAGCTGGATTCTCTTGAGAAAAGCAGGCAGCTTCTTTCAAACAATGCTGCTGAATTCAGAAAAGAGATATTTTTGATAGAGAAGATAAAGAAGGACATAAAGGATCTGGATGTCTGCCCTGTTTGCAAGAGGAAAGTTACATCGGAACATATCAATGAGGTTCATTCAAAATCCAATGATGACATAAAGGCTCTTCAGAAAAAGCTTGAGGGCTCGATAAAAACCCATCTGGAGGCAGAGGAAAAGATAATCCAGCTCAAGAAAGACCTTGAAATGCTGAATGAAACATCGGGAAGGTTGAAAGTTTTCAAGATAAATGAAACCAATCTCAATGAAAAGAGAAGGGAGAAGGAAGTAATCGAAGAGGAGGTCAGGGCGCTGGGATCAAATGTCAGAGATCTTGAGAAGAGGGCAGCCGGCCTGGAGATTGAAATAAACAAATTCGGAGATTTTGAAAAGACCTACACCCAGATGAGGGAGGAGTTCAAGGAGTTGACGAAGAAGAGCGATTCAAGATCCCAGACTGAATTGAAGATCATGTCCCTGGAGCAGGAGATAGAAAGAATAAAAGAGATAATCAAGAAATTCCCTGCAGACAAGAAGACTCTTGAGAATACAATAAAAGAATTCACACAGCAGCTGAAGAGCAAGCAAGGAGTTATGGAAGACAAGGAGGCCAAGGAGAAGGCCATGTATGACACTTTCGACAAGCTGTTCAAGAAAAGATCAACCCTTCAGAATCAGCTCAGAGAATTGGAGCAGAAGAACATGGAGAACAAGCTCAAGCTTAGAAGTTCCGAGGATGAAGTCAACATACTTAGGATTGCCAAGGCAAAGACCTCTGCCGAGCTGGAGACATCGACAAATGAATTCGAGCAATACAAGCATATGGACATTGAGTCATTGAAGCTTAAGCAATCCAAGAATGAGATTGAGGCAAGGATAAAGAGAAATGAAACTGAAATGATAAAGATAGGATCGGTAAATCTCAAGGCCCTTGAGGTTTATGAGAAAGTCAAGGAGGAATATGAGAAGATAAACGAAAGAGTTTTGACGCTGGAACAGGAGAAGCAGGATATTCTCAACATCATAGCAGAGATAGACCGAAAGAAGAAAACCACATTCATGAAAACCTTTGACAGCATCAACGAGCTGTTTTCAAACAACTTCCTCAGGCTCGGAGCAAGGGAGGCATTCCTGTCTCTTGAGAACAGGGAGAATCCTTTCGAGGGTGGAATAAACATCGATGTCAAGCTTGCGAAGGGAAAATACCTTGATGTCAACTCATTATCTGGAGGGGAGAGAACCCTTGTTGCCCTCAGCCTGATATTCGCAATACAGGAGCTTAAGCCCTATTATTTCTACATCTTTGATGAGATAGATGCGGCCCTTGACAAAAAGAACACCGAGAGGCTTTCCGACCTTTTGAAAACCTACATCAAGAATGCCCAGTACATTGTCATCACGCACAATGACCATCTTATCTCAGATTCCCCTGTGCTGTTCGGAGTGACAATGCAGGACGGAGTCTCAAAGGTTCTTAGTCTGAGAGTTTAATGATGGAAACTCGAGTTTATTCTGAAATTGGTTTTGGAAATGACACTTTTCTTTCCACCGAGATAGAGAAAGGCAAGACTGAAATAAGAAAAAAAGGATTTATCCTCCCCAAAATGATAAGGGAGTTTTATTTGAGAATTTGGATAAATTATACTGTACTGATTATTTCTACCAGGGACGGATTGAAATTAAAAAAGAAAGATAAAATAAGATACAAACTTATTTTTGGCATTGGCGGATCGGGACTGAAGTAGAATTATTTATTTTTCACAGTATTTGGAGCAGCATTCTCATCATCGAAGAAATTGATTATTTTCTTCCAGAAGCCCGTGGCGAAGATTACAATCAAGAGTATGAGTGAAACCATTCCAATAAAATAATCCTTGTAGGCCGAGAAATTAAGCAGTGACTTTTTAGTATTCTCCCAATTGAATTTTGTGATGTTGACATCGGAACTTTCAAGATCCTCAAGATTCTCTGTCAGGTCTTGGGTCTCATCGGACACTGATTCGTTTGATTCAACATTTTCTGAGATTATGGTTTCGTTTGAGACTATTTCTTCAGTAACCTCTGTGACTGGCTGCACAACTTCAACAGTCTCATTTGAAATCACTGTTTCATTAAAAATAACTGTTTCATTTGATAATGCGTCATTTGATTTGAACAATCTTGAAAATAATCTTGAAAAGAATCCTGGCTGTTTTACAGTCTCATTTGCAATTGCTGTTTCATTTGACAATGTGATATTTTCAATAACCTCTGTGACCGGTTCAATGACCTCTGATGTTTCATTCAATTCAATGCTTTCATTTGAAACTTCTTCAACCGTTTCATTTGAAGTTTCTTCGGTTTTTCCAAATCCAAAAAGTCTTGCGAAGAATCCTGGCTTCTCTGCCACTGGTTCGATTGTTTCATTGGACAATGATTCATTCGATTCGACATTTTCCGATACGACTGTTTCCTCAGACAATGTTGCATTTTCAACAACTTCGGATGTTTCATTTATGATCTCAACTGTTTCATTGGGCGCGTTGGCTACTGCATCGGATGTTGCTCCGAACAATCTTGCAAACAATCTTGAAAATAATCCTGGAGTCTTTACTGTCTCATTTGAAACTATTTCTGAGGTTTCATTGACTGGTTCAACGGTTACATTCTCAACAACTTCAGATGTTTCGGCTATAACTTCTTCCACAGTTTCATTTGCAATTTCAACGGTTTCATTGGATAATGTTTCATTTAATGTTTGAGTTTCTTTTGCTCCGAATAGTTTGTTGAAATATGATCTGAATGAAAATCCCTGTTTAGTTTCAACAACGGGTTCAACCGTGGCTTCAACTGTCTCGTTTTCAATTATTGTTTCATTTGAAAGGGCCTCATCGGACAATGTGATGTTCTCAACAACTTCTGATGTTTCGTTCAATTCTACTGTTTCATCCAGGACTTCTTCACTGACTTCTGCGACTGGCTCTAGAACGGCTTCCTCTGAAACATTTTCTATCTCTTCAACTACGGCTTCAGTTGGGCTTTCAACTTCAGAAACGATTGTTTCATTTGAAATCTCTTCAACTGCAACATTTTCAACTGTGAAATTCTCTGATGTTTCCTGTTCTTCTGAAACATTGGATGAAAATAATCCTGAGAAGAATGATTTTATCTTTGAAAGCATTCTGGAGAAGAATCCTTCTTTGACTGTTTCATTTGATTCTACGACTGAAAGCTCATTAACAACATTGATGGTTATCTCTTCAGAAGACACAAAATTGGTATCCTTGACTCTAGAATTGACGCTTAGGGTGTATTCTCTGAGCTCGGCGTATGAAGGAGGGGAAACATAAAGGTAAAGTGTTTGGGATTCTCCGGCCCCAAGGGTTATGATCTCGGGATTGATCATTGAGAATGATGAGGCCTCTCCATCCAGTCCGATCATAAACGTTGATTCCATAAGGCCATCATTCTTTACTTCGACCGGAATGGTGTTTGATCCTTCAAGGAGGACTTCCATTGAAGACTTTTCAGGAGTAATCTGGGATGAGAAGCAGTCCTCGGAGTATCTTGCTTCTATGGTGAGTGTGTCTTCTGACTGTGTGGCTCCAGAGGCAATGACTTTTATGCTGTACTCTTCTGCTTCAAGATCTGAAGGGAATTCCACATTGACATAGACCTGCTGGCTTTCGTTGCTTTTTACAGACAATGTGTTTGTGCTGAGTGTTGCCCAGGAAGGACCTTCCAGGCTGAGGTTGAGGGTTTCATCTGCCTTTCCTGAATTTTGCACTGTGACTGGATAGGAATATTCCTTGTTTTCATTGCATACTGTTTCTTTATCATTTTCGAATCTAATGAACGTTCCATAGCAGTTCTCAACGGTCATCTTGGTTTCTGCCTTCTTATTTATATTTCCCTGGGAGGACGATGCTTCAATCTTCAGGATGAAGTCTCCAACTGACCCCTGGGGAGGATTCATTGAAAAATTAACAATTGTGCTCTGTCCGGCGGATACGCTTATATTCTTTTCATAGGTGATCCAGTCAGGACCTTCCATGGTTATTGAGAATAGATTGTCTGAGGTGCCTTTGTTTGAAATGGTTAATGGTGCGATCGATTGGGCATTTTCACAGGAGGAGTATTCGGAACTTCCGAATTCCATGGAATAGTCATAGCAGGAGCCTATGTCCATTTCAGACTTTGCGGTCATGGATGAGAAGTATTTGGAAGGCTTTAGTTTGAATGTTATGTCATACTGTCCGTTTATGTTGCAGGGAGCATCCACGGAGGCGATAACTTCCTTTTCTTCTCCAGATGGGATGGAGAATGACTGTTCCGAGAAGTTTATCCAGCCTTTCAATGTGCCATCTGCACTCAGAGTGTAGTTTTCAGAATAGTCTGCATTGTTGACAATCTTAAGTACAAACTCTGTCTTCTGGCAAGGGCAAGTTGCTTTCTTGTCATCAACAGTAAATTCTGTCTTCTGGCAGTCTTTGACAGTGAGTGAATATTCCTGTTCCTTCTGTTCCGAACCATCGCTTACCTTTACCTTGAGATTGTAGTCTCCTGGGCTGACTTTGCTTGAGGGAGTAATATAAGAATAGATGTTCTGGGAGCTGTCCGTGGAAAATGATGTCGGAACGGTTGTTGAGAATGGGGAGGCAGTTCCTTCCTGGACAACTGTAAATGAGCCGCTTCCCTCAACAAGAGAGGATAGCATCTTTGTGCTTCCTATGCATATGGACGCACTGTCGGAATCGGCAGTTATGGAAAATGCGGAAACACTGCTGACCATGAGCAATGTTAGAAACAATGCAAAAAAAACATAGGATATTTTTCTCATTTTTACTCTCTTTTATAGTAGTACTATGTTCATGAGTGGTTCTAGAATGCTTAAAAGCTTTATCGTTGAGAATAATAACTATGCCATCGAATATTTAGAAAAAGAGGGTTTTCGAGAATTCTCTCCTGGAATAAAAACAAAGAAAAAAATGTCCAGGAATCCCGAAGGATTCCCGAGCATGCCCAAAACCTTGCGGTTAAGGGATTTTAAAAAATAAAAATTAAATAAAATCTTGCCTTGGCGTCTCCATGTTTGCATTGATTCTAGTAGTAGCTTTCTTCGACTTCGGTCTCGTCTTCAGATTTTCTTGACTTAACAAGAACTGTAACAAGGGCAACAAGCACGATAGCAAGTACAACAACGGAGATCAACATTGTGTCGACCTTCCATGTGCTCTTTGCTACGTTAGTTGTCAAAGTTACTTCTTTGACGGTCTTTCCATCGCTTTCTACTGCTACTGTGAATGTATGCTCTCCTGTCATTGCCTTGTCAGAAACTGTCAAGGCGAGGTCGACCAGCTGGCTTGCGTCAGGATTGAGCTTTACGCTCAGAGGATTAACGTCGTATGAAGCCCAGCCATCTATTCCACTTACGGAAACAGTGTATGTCTGTGCTGCATTTCCAAGATTCAAAAGTTGCAATTCGTAAACTCCTGTGGATCCCTGCTTAAGGTCAAGAGACCTGTCAACAGCGACTACATCGGTCGAATCGGCTGCTTTCTGAATTCCGTTTACTGTAACGGTCTTGGTTGTCTTTACATCTACGTTATCGTTAGAAACTTCAACCTTTAGGCTGTATGTTCCTTCCAATGCATCCTTTGATATTCTCAAAGGAACGTCGATTGTAGCGACATCTGCGTTGTCGTCCTCATCCATGGCTTGTATATCGCCAGCATATTCTTCCTCATAGAGGCCAAGTTCGGTTGAGCTGATTTTCAAATAAACGTCTTCCTGTTCGTCAGATCCGATGTTTTTTATGACAACGGTCATCTTGGCTGGCTTTCCAGCTTCTAAAACAGAAGGCACTATGATCTTCTGGATTTCCAAAAGGTCATTCGTTCTCTGAACGGTCAACTCATATTCTGCACTTTCAAGAACATGTCCTCTTCCGTCCTTTATCTGGACTTGAAGGCTGTACTCTTCACCTGAGGCAGATGTATCAACATCGTCAGCAAGCTGAAGTACCAAGTTCTTCTTGTACACAATATCTGCCAAAGCGTCTACAGGGTTTGTAGAAACTTCGGTTTTCTTTCCATGGCCGTAGGAAAGCTCTACTTCCACAACTACATCGCTAGCATTTGCGCCCAGGGAGTACATAACTTGCACCGGCAAGGAACTTCCAGCTTCTACGCTGAGAGATGTTCCGAATACCTGTACGTCGTCAACACTCACGGACATGTCTGCTAACGCTGTGGGTACTGCTAAAATTAGCAATACAAACATTGCGGTTAATAGCTTTTTCATTTTTGGATGAATATTAGTTATTTGGTTGGATTTCATTGTTTTTGTCATTTTGCAGTAGTTAATCTGTTATTTAAACCTTTGGGTTAAATTTGTTTTTTTGATTAATTTCCTCCTAGACTGATAATATGATGAAGCCGGATGCTTCGGAATCGTCGGAAGATATGTCAATTTGGGCAAGGTAATCTCCGGAAAGTCCTTCGGTGTCCATGGTGAAGTATCTGACAGTGTTTGGGGATATGTCGAATCTGAACACATTTTCTGGAGCATCTGAGGCCTCAATGTTCACTTCAAGCATGACATCATTGAACTCATTTCCATTGTTTCTTACCATTATCATTCCATCTCCGAATGATTCAACGGTCATGTCCTTGACATTGATGAATTCATGGTCATCGCTGGAATCAAGAGTTCCGACTGGAACCACTGTTACTGTTACTGTGTCAGAATCTGAATCTCCTGAAGGATCGGTTGCTGTGAAAGTTAGTGTTTCTGTTCCTGTCCATCCAAGAGGGGCAGTTATTGTTGCGATGTTTCCTGCAGATATGCTTACTATAATATTAGTATTGCCTGCTACTGTCCAAACCATGCTGGCAACAGTATCATCAAAATCAATAACATAGTCATTCAAATCAATTGTGTAGGATGTTCCTTCTTCAATTGTTACATCAGGAATATCAAGAACTATTGGAGCCAATTGAGTTACAACAAGATTTAATGTGTCAACATCTTCTCTGAGTTGAAGTCCTGCTCCCTCGGTAGAATATGTTCTAACGTGGAATGTTCCGCCTATATTATTATAGTCTGCGGCTGTCAGGGTTATTCTTTCGGAATAGATGTCTGCTCCGGTGACTCCGGATCGGATGTTTCTTATGAGATTGTAATTGGAATCAAAGAGGTCTATGGTATAATGTGCTCCTGGATCAAATGAATTTACGCTCACTTCAAATTGGATTGAATCTCCCTTGACAATTGTTGCAGTGTCTCCGGCAACTCCAACCCATTCCATGGTGTTGATTGATGCGAGAATTGCTGAACTGACTAAGATTATGGAAGCTAAAATTGCAAACCCGAATGTTATTTTTTTCATTGCCATTTTGAGTATGATGATTTAACTATTTACCAACCGCTTTCTTCTGGTAAAATCCTCTGTTTTTAGGTCTGTTCACAGGCTTGGTGTCAAATCTGTAATTTATGCTTGCTCCGTATTCTGTCTTTCCGTATTTGTTTCCATATTCGGACTCTTTGATCTTGAATGGGAAGCCTGCCCTTGCGGAGAATGTGACATTTTCTGTGACTGCATATCCAAGTCCAACTGTGACATAATCTACCTTGATTTTTTCTTCTCCATTTGAATCCCTTTGCTGGGTTGCGATGACATTTCCGTTTTTCAAAGTTCTCAGGGTCTCAAGAGAGCTATATTTCTCATTTATCTTGTCATTTCTGTATCCCAATGAGATATTTGATCTCATTCCTGCGTCCCTTGCGAGTTCAAATCCGATTCTTTTTACATCGGAATCAAATTCGGCGTAATTCAATAATTGTCTTGAATATCCGAGTGCGTCTTGTCTGCCATTTGTTAATATTGATTGAGGATCCTGCTTAATGCTTCCCGTTCCATAGAAACCTGTTGCAGTCCATCCATTTTTCTTCACTCCTGCGTTGAATACTGTTAATTTTCCTTCTATGCCGATTCCGGCGACTGGACCTGTTTCATTGTATCTTGCAAGTCTTTCTTCGGTCATCTGTGCGAGGCATGCGTTCAAATCAGCATTGGCTCTGAGCTTTTCGAATTGTTCAAGGTATCCCTTGGCAGCTCCTGTGCTTGCTCTGAGCGATCTGATATCTCTGTTAAGAATGTCTCTTGCTTCCTTGCAATGTCCGTAGGACAGCTTGTTTCCAGAAAGAAGATTTTGGGCTTCATTGAAATCATTTACATAGGAGTCTGTGGATTTTACAATTATCTTTTTGGCTTTCTTCTGGGCCTTTGCGACTTCTTCTGATACTTTTCCGTCAGTAACATTTTCAACCCAGTTCACTAAACCCATAAGTTTTCTTTTGTCATTTCCATCATTTGCAGTGTACATAAGCATTTGATTTTTGTTGTCTATGCTCTGCTCAAAAACTACATTTTTGTAATGGGGCTTCTTGTTGAATGATTCGCAGTTAGAATATGTTTGTTTGGCGATGCCTTCTACGCTTGGCTCCGATTCCATGCTAAATGCATTTTTAACCTTCAGAAGTGCCTCGGACTTTTCCAAATTTCCCTTCTGGCAAATTTCCAGATATGGGAATAGCGGGCTAAATGGGCCGTTCTTTGCTTCTCCTATCTTTCTTACATCATACAGTGCTAAGGTTCCATCACCATAGTACTCGACCTCATTTCCATATTTATGATTAAAATTAACCTGGGTTGCCCGCCTGTCCACATTCTTTGTTGCTATAAGGTTATCAACAACTGCAGGATCAACAGTGCATGGGATGTCTTTCATTATGCCTTTTCCATTGGTGAAATAGGTTCCCGAGGATTTTGCGATGCATCCGTACCTGTCTCCGGTTTCGGCTGCGTTGGAATATGAAGAGAAAACTGCTGCACCGAGCGCGGCACTAAGAATAACTTCCAAGGATTTTTTTCCTAAATTTTTGAAGTCCATTTTATTTTTCTAGTTTTCGTAGTATTATTGCATATTTAAATCTTTCGTTTAATTTGTAACTGGGTAATGACAACATATTGATCTTCCGGCTATTTTCCAAGCCCGAACATCCTGAGCCACTTTGTTCCAAATCCCTCGGTCTCAATGTTATCCGTCGAGAGATTTGCATCGAATAGCCTGTTTGCAGTCTGCGTGGCAATTGTCCTGAGGTTTGTTGAGGACTCGGATTTGTCATTGTATCTGACTATGGGGGTTCCGACCTTGATTGCCTTGATGAGTTCCGCATCCCGGCACACGGTTCCTGACGGTTCCAGGATCTGGGGGGATGTTTCCTCGACCATGCCCTTCATTAGGAAAAACTGCTCCTCTCCCTCGGCAAGGCTGTCGGCCATATTCACCAGAAGTTTCAGGTGACCCTCATTCTTGGACTTTATGGATTTTATGTGGGAGTAGACGGGGACCTTTGTTTTTGACAGTTCCATGAGCCTTGCTATGTCCGGGACCTTTGACCCCTTCAGTATGGAGTCGATGTGCTCAAGACTTTGAAACATGCTCACATAGGAATCAAAGAACGGATTTTGTCCCCTGACGGTCTGGTTGTAGTCCGCTTTCTTTGCATAGACAGTTATTGTGCCCTCGAGATCATATTTTTCACTCTGCTGCTTGTCCATGAGCCAATTTTCTATGAAGACTATCTGCTCAAGATCATCCCTGATTTTATTCTGGGAGGGAATAAGTCTCGCATGGTCTCCGAAAGTTGCTCTGTTCAGATCCTCAAGGGTTTCGGGAGAGAATTTTTTCATGAGGAGGAAGGGAGTTATCTTTGAAAGTCCGGATTTTGTCAATCCCTCCTTGAAGAAACCCATCACCTCCTGGGGATTCATTCCCAGTCGGTCTATGCAGTAGGATGCAAGATGCTCTGCATCAAATCCATTTACCTTGCTTACCTCTGAAACTCTTCCGAAGATGTCATTGTTCAATTGGCCTATTTCAACAGAATCTTTTTTGCAAAGATCGTTGGCGATGCCTGCAATGAATGGCAGAGAATATCCGAGATTCCAAAAGGCCCCGAGAGATTTGTTTATGGAGTCTCCTTTTTTGATTCCGGCCTTCGCAATCTCCCTGAGTATGAATCTGTGGTAAAAGCCGCCTATTCCGTTTGGAACATCGGTCAGTTCTTCCAGGGGCTTTGCGAGCTGGGACATTGCATAGTTCTTTCCGCTCCTTGCAAGATCATCGCTGTATCTTTTGATTATGATTTCGTTGAGAGGTCTCTTCATGTGAAGGTAGGCCATCATGGCATCCTCTATGCCGTATTTCATAAGAACTTCATCAAGGGCCTTTTCAGTGTTCTTGGTGGTTATGGCATTTATCAGTTTGAATGAGTCGGATCGTGAAGGGGGCTCTGGGCAGGTCACGATTATTGCCTCATCGGCCATTCCGGCCATGGACAGGACGTAGTCATTCAGTCCTGCCGGGGCATCGATGATAAAAAGGTCATAGGATTTGTCGAGATTGTCCATCTGTCCGATTATTCTCTTCTGCCTTTCGGCATAGCTCATTCTCTGAAGCTCTTCCATGTCGGAGGCTCCCGGGATGAAATCCACGCCGTACCGTTGATAGGTTATCTCTTTGATAGTTCTTTTTCCCCTCAGAACATCGGCAAAATCATATCTTGGCTCGGGGGCTCCGATGATCTGGGAGACATTTGCAAGATTTGTGTCTCCATCGAAGATTATTGGAGAATAGCCGAGATCCTTGAAGGCTATGGCAAGATTCACGGAGACATTGGACTTTCCAACTCCTCCCTTCCCTCCTGCTACTACGATTGTTTTTGATTTTCTTTTCATTTTCCACCCATTATCTTCGCCGGAATTATCCTCTGGGATTTTGATCTGATCTTTTCTCTGCCGTAGCCCAGGAAAACCAGGCCGTAGCTCTTTGAAATTTCCCTTACGGCATTTTTGTCCTTTGGAATTGTGGACCATGGAAGCCAGTAGAAATTTGATCTGCCGGAGTCCTTGCCAAGAGAATTTAATTTTGATTCTGTGATCCTTCTATCGAGAGAGATCTGTTTTTCTGAAAAATTTGTGATTCCCGGACCCTCGGCCCAGAATTCTCCATCTTTCCATCCATTCTCCGTAATCAGGGGCTTTGCAAGGTCTTCCTTTCCAAGATTTATTCCAAGGACGGCATTTTTCCCACCCGTCTTTGCGATATGGCCGTATTTCTCCTCTTCATATTCGGGTTGGCCGAATAG
>Ga0247841_10001754_pt1 | contig 46223 bp, 27 predicted proteins | sample LaCruzMarch2015__2_FD_192410 | JGI IMG/M metagenome (GOLD analysis project Ga0247841, IMG submission 192410) | Freshwater microbial communities from meromictic Lake La Cruz, Castile-La Mancha, Spain - LaCruzMarch2015_18m | ecosystem: Environmental > Aquatic > Freshwater > Lake | place: Spain... | reverse complement strand
TCGCAATCCCGTGGTAAACTGTTTTTCCGGCTGGTTCAGCAAGCCGTACATATGACTCCAAAGCCGCTCTCGTGCATCACAGGACCACAACCAGTAGGGGGTGGTTGAGTCAAGTGGATACCCACTTCTCATTATTCCGGCCGGCATGTGCCGCCACCCGCGAAATGAGACATCGGCGATCAGGAAAGGCGCAGAGGGAAAGAATGCCCGCAGTGATGAAGATCTCTTCATGGACGGCGCTGAGATTTTTGCTTTCACGTTGCGTGAAGTATCGCCATTGGTCAGTGGCGTTCTGAGCGCAGCCGGGTGGACGCGAGAGGAAGTGGACTACTTCGTATTTCACCAAGCAAACATGTTTATGCTGACACATCTGGCAAAGAGCATGAAACTGCCTCTTGCCAAAGTACCACTCTCTCTCAAAGAGTATGGTAACACCAGTTCAGCTTCTATTCCACTGACCATCAACTCGGAATTGACCGAAGTCATCAAGATCCGTCCGCTTAAACTGCTTCTGGCTGGTTTTGGCGTTGGCTACTCGTGGGGAGCGTGTGTTGTCAATTGCGGGCCCATTGTTGCACACCGTGTGATGCAGGTTGATGAATCGGAGGCACGAAAATGCTGAATCCGCTGGACATGACCGGATGTACCATTCTCGTGACTGGCGCATCGTCTGGCATAGGGCGAGAAACGGCAATTCTCCTCAGTCATCTCGGTGCCAAGGTAATCTTAGTGGCGCGAAACAAGGAAAGACTTAAAGCAACCCTGACGCTAATGGCAGGAACCGGCCATGTTATTGAAGCATATGACTTGGCTGTATATGAGGGGATACCATCTTGGATACAACAGCTTGCCGGAGCCCACGGTCGACTTGACGGCATAGCCCATTCTGCAGGTCTCCAAGCCACAGCTCCGCTGAAAGTCATGGAACCGACGCAGTCTGAGGCGCTATGGCGAGTGAATGTGTCGGCCAGCCTCTGGCTTGCGAAGGGATTCCGGCAGCGGGCAGTGTGCAACTCCGGTGGATCGCTGGTCTTCCTGGCTTCTGTTGCCGGACTGGTGGGGCAGCCGGCGATTGCAGCCTACTCCGCGTCGAAGGGAGCCGTCATTGCATTGACTCGATCTCTCGCGATGGAGCTCTCGCGAGAAGGGATACGTGTCAACTGCATAGCGCCTGGCTACGTGAAGACCGAGATGGGAACCGAGTTCGCGGGGGGATTGACTCCTGAACATTTGGCGGCAATTGGAAAGGAGCATCCCTTGGGATTCGGTGAACCGGTTGACGTGGCATATGCCGTGAGTTATCTCCTTTCCCAGGCGTCGCGTTGGGTGACAGGCACAACGCTTGTTGTTGACGGTGGCTATACGGCTCATTGATTAGAATCAGCATGAAAGCCATCATCCGAGCAATTGAATACCACGTTCCGGAGCGCCTGTTGACGAATGTTGAACTCGCGCTGCTGTATCCTGAATGGACTGCAGAACGGATAGAGAAGAAGCTGGGCATCGCCACTCGGCACATTGCGGCTGAAAACGAAACAGCATCAGACCTTGGCGTCAAAGCAGTAGAACGCCTGTTTGCCACCGGCGTCTGTCGGCCTGCCGAGATTGACTACCTGCTGTTCTGCACGCAGTCACCCGACTATTTCCTTCCATCAAGCGCGTGCATTATGCAGGAACGGCTTGGAATTCCGCAAGGTGCAGGCGCACTGGACTTCAACCTCGGATGTTCCGGGTATGTCTATGGTCTCGGCCTCGCAAAGGGGTTGATCGAAACCGACCAGGCCAGGAATGTACTTCTCGTAACCTCGGAAACGTACAGCAAGATGCTCCATCCCAAAGACAAAAGCGTCCGCACTCTCTTCGGGGATGGCGCTGCGGCAACATTGGTGCGGGCTGAGGATCTGTCATACGATGCAATTGGCCCTTTTGTGGTAGGCACTGATGGAAGAGGGGCAAAGAACCTGATTGTGGAAGCCGGTGCTTTTCGTAAACGTGTGGCCGAGGATGTGCCGGTATTCAATGAAGATGGCAATCCGAAATGCGATTCATGCTTGTATATGAACGGTGGGGAGATCTTTACATTCTCCCTGGTAACAGTACCTAAGCTGGTGAACGATCTTCTGACGAAGGCCAACGTTCAGATGACCGACATCAATCTGTTCGTCTTCCACCAGGCAAACCAGTATATGCTCGACTTTCTGCGGAAGAAGTGCGGCATTCCGGAAAGCCGTTTCCATGTGTCCCTGCGCAATTCCGGGAATACTGTTTCTTCTACAATTCCAATTGCGTTGAAGAATGCGGTCGATGCCGGAGTCCTGTTGCCTGGAGCGAGAGTGATGCTGGTTGGGTTTGGGGTAGGTTACTCATGGGGCGCAACTATGATTCATTGGCGGGGCGGCAAATAGGGCCATGGATATTGAGATTCATCCACTCCGGAAAGCGGAAATCCCCGCGCTGCGGGATTTTCTGATCTCCGGGTTTAATGAATTGGCCGACGCGGAATTTGCCTCAGAACCGGTTCTGGAGTGGAAGTATTTTGATCCAATTGGCGACAACGCCGGTCCACGAGCGTTTATCGCTACTTTGAATGGCCGTATTGTCGCGAGTGTTGGAATTTGTCCAACGCATTTTGTCATGGGGGAGTCAGGGCAGATGGTGTCGGCGATGCATGGGGTGGACTGGCTTGCCTCCAAGAAGGAGGTGTCGGCGGGCCTGATGGTTTGCCAACGCAGTGAAGAGTATTCCAGTGTGCACTTTGTCATAGGGGGCACATCTCAGGCGATCGCAATCAAGAAGAAACTCGGGTACAAGTTTCCTATCGAAGTGCCCTCGTTTTGCAGGATTCTGCGTCCCATGCATTGGCTGCGAAGGCCGGGGCCGGATGCGATCTGGAAGTCGATTCTGAAGGCCTTCAGGGATTATGGCCGCGGTGTCTCTCACTTGAGAAGACCACGTGGCATCCGTCTCGGGCTCCGCCAAGTCAGCGTTTTTGGCGATGAAGTTGGCCAGGTTACCAGCGCCTGCAGAATGACTGATGTTCATACTCTGCGAACACCGGAACTGCTGAATCACTTCTTGCGCTATCCTGGCAAGAATATCTCAGGATGGCTACTAATGGAGGGCAGTCGTGTGCGTGGGTTTGCTCTTCTGAGCATTGTGAATAAAGGAGGTTTGCGGGTTGGAAGAATTGCAGACTGCTTTATGGATAGTCTCGACCCGAAGTTGTGGCATTCGGCGTTATGTTTCCTCACAGACCGGTTAGGTGCGGACCATGCAGACTTGGTTGTTTGCTATGGAACCACAACATGGATGGCGACAGCATTGAAGAGAAGCGGATTCTATGTTCAGAAACTGTCGACACTTTCCCTGCGCGATCCAAAGAACAGGATACCAAGTGATGCATCGTTTTACCTGACGCATCTTGAGGCGGATCATGCCTATCTCTAAACGCGACCGATTGGCCCGGCAACTGGACCGTTTCGGAGTTCTGCGTCTGTTTGAAAATGTTGTGTTTCGTCGTGGATTGCTGGTGGTCAACTACCATCGCATAGGAACCAGTGCCGGCAATTTGTTTGACGATGGCGCTTTTTCGGCGGTACCGGAGGAGTTTGATGCGCAGGTGGCCTATTTGAGCCGACGTTTCCGCCTGCTGAGTCTGAGCGAACTACTGGAGTTATCTCGTAACAGATTCCAATTCCCAGAACGGTGCGCGCTGATCACGTTTGATGATGGCTATAAGGATAATTTTGAGTTTGCCTTCCCGATTCTGCGGAAACATTCAGCGAGTGCGGTGTTCTTTGTTGCCACCGACTATGTTGAGAACCCCAGGCTGACCTGGTGGGACCACATTGCTTATGTAATCAAGCAGACACAACGCCAGACACTTGTGCTCGATACTAATCCGCCTGTCATGATCGATTTAGCCAAAACACCCAGGGAGAAGGCCATCCTTCAGATTCTTCGGGTCTTCAAATCGGCCAGTATGGCCAACGAGGCCGGATTCCTATCTCAACTTGAACAAGCGGCGGAGGTGCAGGTGGATAGAACGGCGTTGGGGCGAACGCTGTTCATGACATGGAGCAACCTCAATCAACTGGTTGCGTCCGGTATGAGTATTGGCTCGCACACCCACACCCACCAGATTCTTGCTCAACTGCTGGAGGCAGATCAGCGGCAGGAGCTTGGACTTTCCCGGGAGTTGCTGGAATGCCATCTTCGGACGCCTGTTCTTTCGGTATCTTATCCCGTGGGCGGACAAGACAAGTTTACGGCGACAACGAAGCGGCTGTGCAAGGAACTAGGCTATGCTCTCGGGTTTTCTTTCTACCGGGGCATCAATCGGCAAGGACGGACCGATCCTCTCGATATCAAACGCATAGGGATCGACATCACGGATACTCCATCTCTTTGTCGCAGCCGGATGATTCTAACATCGACCTTCGGAAAGACCTTTTAATTTAGGCGAACTAAGGGCATCGTTTGGTGTCACGATATCTATGTACAAGACCTTGAGCAATCTTTACGGGCAGATTCGCGGCTACAACCGCTGGCGAATCTGGCGTGAAGCTGTGTCTAATGCCATGCTTTCTCCTGAGCTTATCAAGGATCTCACTTTTGCCTTGTTCCAACGGCGCGTTCGTGATGCCATACGCCGATTTCCTCACTATGCTGAAAGAGTCAAGGCTTTCCGTGGCAGTCTTCCCGCACCGGGTGCCGCAGTTGAACCTCGCGAACTACCAATCTGGACAAAGGATGATCAACGCAGTCTAATCTCCGACTTGAGAGAGCCTCCGATCCCCGGAAGTTTTGTTCACCGTACCGGTGGATCAACTGGGGTGCCGATCCAATTCTACATGACCCGTGAAAGCTATGAATGGCGTATGGCGGTGTCAGATCGCGGCTATTCGTGGGCTGGGGCAGAGGCAGGACGCCGGAGTTTCTATGTTTGGAGCGTTCCAGTGGCAGCGCAGTCCATTTCTTCCAGACTTAAAGCAGGATTGCTAAACAAGCTTCAACAGAGGCGTATGTATAATAACTTCTTGTTTGGCGAGGAAAGGAAACGCTTATGCTGTGAAGAAGTCAATCGTTTCAAACCGGAAGTTATAGTTGGATATGGAGGCAGACTTGCCGAGCTGGCGCGATTCGTGGAACAGCATCCGGAAACTCTTTCGTGGAAAGCGCGGGTTGTGCTCAGTGCTGCCGAGGGGCTCCGTTTGGGTGATCGTGAATTACTGGAACGATGGCTTGGACGTGAGGTCTTCATGTCTTATGGAAGCCGTGAATTCATGCTCATCGGGATGGAGTGCCAGCACCGTTGCGGGTATCACATTTCTTCCGATAGTCTGATGGTGGAGATTGTGGACAAGAGCGGAAACGCAATTCCACGCGGTGAGACCGGAAGAATTCTTGTGACGGATCTCAGGAATGACGCTAATCCATTTATTCGTTACGAGATAGGCGACTTGGGCGCCATGGGACCTGATCAGTGCGTATGCGGACTTCCGTTTCCACTTTTGGATCGCGTAGAAGGGCGGCTTCAAGAGGTTTTATATACAACCACGGGCGACACATTGACGGGGATATTTGTGCCGCATTTGCTTAAAGAGTTCAAGTGGATTAAGGGTTTTCAGGTTGTGCAGGAAAGACTGGATCTGATTCGCATCAGACTAATTAGCGACGTTCCGCCTGCAAAACCCGATCTGGAGCCCATAACGAGGAAGTTTCACGAAGTGCTGGGGTCAGGGATGGTCATTGTCTATGACAGTGTTGCTGAATTGGAAACGTCCGCGAACGGCAAGACCCCTCCCATTATTGTGCGAATGAGAGTTGATCGTTGAGAGGGGTTTTGCGATGCCCCGCACGATAAGCACAAGAACAGAACAGCGACGCGCCCGTTCTGTAATCCTATGACTTCTGGGCTCTATAGCTTCACAACCCGGAGTCGGAGCGCGTCAGGCAAGCCGCCCATTGTGATAAGAGAGGAAGGACTTTCAGGAGATGCGCACTGATGAGCACGGAGCTTTAGCGTTGTGAGCGTTTCCGCAGACTTATGGCTACTATAGCTCATGTTGTGACAGGCCTCCAAATTGGGGGCTTGGAGAGGGTGGTTGTTAACCTCGTTCGAGGTTTGAGGACAACATCAGATCGACTACTGGTTATATGCCTGGAGGACGGCGGTCCATTTGTCGCTGAGGTCGAATCATTTGGTATCAGGGTGTGTATCCTGGGGAAACAACTTGGTATGAGTTGGAGGACTGTCTTGAGGCTGGCGGTGTTGTTTCGTAAAGAGAAGGTAGATATTGTTCACACACATAACCCCGCTCCCCACCTTCATGGTGTGATCGGCGCAATATTGGCAGGTGTTCCGGTTATCGTGCACACGAAGCACGGCAGGAACTACCCTGACATGAAGGGGCGTGTGCTGCTCAATCGGGTCCTTTCGTGGTTTACTGACGCTGTCGTGGCAGTATCTGATAACGTCCGCGATGTCGCACTCCAGATTGAGAGGGTCAATCCAGACAAAGTCCGCAGGATCTGGAACGGCGTTGATGTTGCGTTGTACGCCCCATCGGGAGAAGGGCGACCACAAAAGGCAGTTGGCAGGTCTCCCATCATAGGAACCGTTGCCCGTCTGTCGCCGGAGAAGAGCCAGGAAACGATGCTTGCGGCCTTCAAGCTTGTATTGTCGCGTATTCCAGAGGCCCGGTTGGTACTCGTGGGAGACGGCCCAAGCGGTCCGGAATTGCGGAAGGCTGCAGTGCGGCTCGGAGTTGCCGAAAACGTGGACTTCCTTGGTATGCGCTCAGATGTGGGTTCGTTGTTGCATACTTTCGACATTTTTACTCTCAGTTCAAGTACCGAGGGAATCTCCATGACCGTGTTGGAAGCCATGGCTTGTGCTTTGCCGATTGCAGCTACCGACGTTGGGGGAAACCGCGAGATCATTCACCCGCCACTTTGCGGTCTGGTTGTGCCGGCTGGCAATCCTGAGGCATTGTCATCTGCGTACATTGAGTTGCTCATGGACTCGAACCGCCGTAACCTGATGGGTCAGAACGCGCGCAAACGGGTAGTAGAATATTTTAGCGTTGATTCCATGATAGCCGGCTATTCAAGCTTGTACAGGGAGTTGCTGGCTGGAAGAATCTAGCGTACGCGGAGAATCCTCTGGAATAACGTCGGATAGGTTGGGGATTGCCATTTGCGGTTGCATGATCAGCATTCCGAAACCCTTTCCGCCGGACTGGATGACCTGCCAACTCGACCTGTTTGGCCGCGTGCCAGGCTGGTCGCAGGTACATGACAGTATGTGTAAGAGTACGTGTTTCTCTCCGTGGTCTTCCTGTCACCCTGTAACCCTGTAACTCTCTCTTTCTCATGAATCTGGCGATAATAACCAACCTGTATCCTCGGCCAGATCAGCCGCGGCGCGGACTGTTCAATGCGCAGCTGTTTGAGGCAATGGCGGCAGAATGGGAACGAAGTCGGAGGACGGAGGACAGAGGACAGAAGTCAGAGGACAGAGGACAGAGGACAGAGGGCAGCGCGTCCGCCATAGGCACCGCGAAGGCTGAGGATCAGAGGTCAGCCGCTCTCGCCGAGGCGATGGAGGACAGGGATGTCAGTGTAGAAGGTAGAAGGTCGGACGTAGAAAGTGAAACAGTTCCCTCCCGCCTCCCACGTTCCACGTCCCACATGCCACAGTCTCCTATTTCCACCTCCCACTCTCCATCTTCCACTCTCACGATCATCTGTCTTGTTCCCGAATGGCGCATTTGGAGGTGGGGGTGGATAAGAGAGTGGAACACGGATCAGAAGTCGGAGATCAGTGGTCAGCGATTGGGTCTATGCCGCGCCATGCCAGGTTCCGACAGCGAAGCTGGGTCCATGGTCTATGGTCTACGGCGTGCCCTGCGAAGCGCCGACCGCGAAGCGGATCGGGACGAAGCGGGGTCTATGGTCCAAGGACCAGGGTCTTCCTCTCTCCGCGTACACTACCTGCCGGTCTTCTATATTCCACTCATTGGTCGGTCACTGAGTTGGCTGACATACTACCTGTCTTTCTCAAGGATCAAGGGGCGCACTTCTGAATGTGATGCCGTCCTCGCGACCTGGCTTTATCCGGATGTGGTGGCGGCAGGTGTTCTGGCGAAGCAGCTCAATAAACCGCTTTGGATCAAGGTTCATGGAAGTGACGCGTTTCACCTCAAGAGTTCATCTCGGCGGAGACTCATTCTTGATGCGTGTTCATATGCAAGGGGCATCATTGCAAATTGCCGGTATCTGGCTGACAGACTTGCCGAGGCTGGAGCGGAACGAAGCAAGCTGCATGTGGTTCCGAACGGTGTTGATGAGAATCTGTTCAAGTTCCGATCAAGGCAGGAAGCGCTGAAGGAGTTGCTTGCCCTGCGAAGCACGGACAGGGGAGAAGAGTGGTCAGAAGTCAGAAGTCAAAAGTCAGAAGTCAGCGTAGAAGGTAGAACGTTGAAAGTAGAAAGCGAAAAGGCATCTTGCAACGTCCTACAGTCTTCCCTCTCCCACGTCCCACGTTCGACGTTCCACCTCCCACAGTCTTTTCTTTCAGACCGCATTGTTCTCTTCATTGGCAATCTGGTTCACGTCAAAGGCCCGGATATTATGCTGGAAGCGTGGGGGAAGGTTGCTGGAGGTGGAGGGTTGGAAGTGGAAGGTGGGAGGTGGAAGAGGGGAGAACATTCAACACTCAACACTCAACATCCAACGTTCAATGTTCAAGATCAGAGAGATGAGAATCTTGAACCAATAACAAATGCCCCTTCGATTCCTATCGCGTGTTCACGAGAGTCAGCGTCTTCTTGTTCTGTTTCGAACGGCGTTCATCTGCGTTCGTCTGCGGCTCCTTGCCGTCTCTTGATCATCGGCGATGGCCCCATGCGCAAAAACCTGGAGAAACAGGCTCAGCGTCTCGGGATTGCGGACAGCGTAGTCTTCCTGGGTAACCGACCCCATGAGGAGGTGGCACTGTGGATGAATGTGGCGGATTGCTTGTGTCTCGCCAGCCGGAGCGAAGGTATGCCTAATGTCGTTCTCGAAGCCCTTGCCTCGGGCTTGCCTGTTGTGGCAACGAATGTGGGCGAGGTGCCATTCATGATTCGAAACGGGGAGAATGGCTTTATCGCAGGTCGGGAAACTTACACAGCCGGACAGGCGCATCTGATAGCGGTAGCGATAGAGAGAGTGCTTGCTCGACAGTGGAACCGTGAAGAGATAGCTTCAAGTTCGGGTGCGAACGGGTGGGCCAAGGCTGCAGGCGATATTATCAACCTGATAGAAGGGTAGCCGGGATTCGCGCCATAGGTGTGGCGCTCCTACACAAAGAGAAGAAGCTGAGGTATTGCCCTTTCTTGTAGGAACCCCACTCCGTGGGGCGAACGCGGCGAACAGGAGGCTCTGAAGAAGCGGCCCTAAAATTAGAACAGGATTATGATCAGGTGGTCGCGGCGCCAATTGATGGAGTCATTATGAGCATGATCGACAGAATAAGCTCTCGTATCCCTTTGTGGATAAGAAGAATAATCAAGAACATCCTTGGGCGCACTCTCTATCCGGTACTGATGCCGGGAGCGATCAGAAGACTAAGGAAAGCGTCGGCGAATTCCATAGAGGAGTGGATCGACTTATCTATGAGTTTCAAATATGGCCTGCCGGTAAAGGGTTTGCACATACAATTCAAACCAGGGCAGGTGAGAAGCGAGATTCTGGGCCTTCTGAACATCCTTGAGCCGGAGAGGCCGAATGTTGTCTGCGAAATCGGCACCGCCGGTGGCGGAACATTGTTCCTCTTGTCGAGAATCTCAGATTCCAACGCGACGCTCATAAGCATAGACATGCCCTGGGGCAAGTTCGGCTCGGGCTACCTTCCGGCGCAGATTCCACTGTTTCAGAGTTTTGCGAGGGATGACCAGAAGGTGCATTTGCTCAGGGAGGACTCACATGCCCAACTCACTGTCGATAAGCTGGCGGGAATTCTCAGCGGGAAGAAGATTGATTACCTGCTCATTGATGGCGATCATACTTATGAAGGAGTGAAGCAGGATTTCAATACCTATTCCCCATTCGTTAGAGACGGGGGATTAATTGCGTTTCATGATATCGTTCCAGGTCCAAAAGACAAAGTCGGCGGTGTGCATGTCTTCTGGAAAGAAATGCGCAGTAGTTACGAACACCAGGAATTTGTTCAAGATTAGAATCAAGGTGGATATGGCCTGGGGCTTATTCGCTGGAGGAGCAAATGAAGCAGGAGCGGATAGGAACCATCATTCATGGTGCGCTTGGTGACTGCTATGAGCAGTTGTGCGCCATAGGCGAAATGAAGAAGTCTGATTCTTCTAAGAAATGGATTGGTTTCTTTGCGGTGCCGAATCGTCTGTCGGCAATGACACACTTCGATCTGGGCATGCTTGATGAGATACATCCTGCTTCCCTTATTCAAGAGGTCGAGGTGGATCGTTTCTATCAATTCCAGATCAATGACATGGAACTACGGGCCGAGATCATCGACCCTCTGCCGGCCGGCGTGAGGAGCAAGTTCGATTTTGCGACCAACATTAAACCATGGTCATTTGTCCGTGCGCACGACTTTCGAAAGTCAGGACTGGCGCTTTCGCTCAGCAAGGCCGGGAAGAGCTATCTGCCTGTGTGCATGGCCAGCAATGAAGTGGATCCTCATCTGTTCCGTGATAAGCCTACGGTCGGCTATCTGTGGCGATGCCGTGGTAAAGCGGCATATATGAGTTCATGGGGACAACGATCCGAGGAATGGATTTTGCAAACAAAGAGCGAGTTGTTCAGAAGGCTGATAGAGGGATACGACGCTCACATTATCGTTGCTGGAATGGGCAAGAACAGGGAGAGGATTGCATCTGTTTCTGAATCTGTGAAGGAGACCGGGGCTTTTGTCCAGGGTGAATATCTTGCCAAAGTCACGGATTGTGAACTGGATATTCCGAAGGCTAATGTGACATATCTGAAAGGTTTGGGATTCGCGGCGGAAATGGAAATCATGTCGCGCTGCGACATCCTCATCATGATGCCATCCGGGTTTTCAGAAGCACTGTGGATGCGCCGGACCGTTCCAGTTATCGTGGTTGACCCACCGCCGTCATACCTGACCCGACTCTGGTATAATCGAATGCCGTTATTCGACAACCACCGGCCAGCATACGCCTTCTATAACACATTTGTGCGTCATACTGCGGACAACGTGTTGCAGTTCCTGGAAGCTCAGAAACTGATGAGCAAGGGAACGAAGACGGGTGAGTAGTGAGTAGTGAGTCGGGTCTTGTAGGGCCGGCGCTTGCGCCGTGCCTGCACAATCCAGAGGCATTGAATGGTGGTGTAGTAGCCGGTGTCCACACCGGCATGGATAGAGAGACAGTAAGTAGGCAATAACGGTGACATGCGCGTGAGGACACGCGCTACTACACAATCCGCATTGGATTAGTTGTGTAGTAGCCGGTGTCCACACCGGCATGGAGATGGACGGCAAGTGGGCGGTAATAGGGACATGCGCGTGAGGACACGCGCTACTACACAATCCAGCGGCCAGTAGGGCAGGCGCGCCGACAAGCGGCGGCCCTACAATGCAAATCCGCGTCCATCAGCCTGCTCCCTCCCGATGGTCGGGGGGCAGGCTGGCTGGCAGGTCTGCGGTTTGTTTTTGTTTTTTTTGAACTGAATCGTTCCGGCTGAGATTTAATCTATGGACTTTGTGATAATGGGCAATCCCTGGCATTTTGCCGGGAATAATCCTACCAGCAAGCATCATGTTGCGGAGGAACTGGCCTCTCTTGGTCATCGCGTGTTGTGGATCAACTGCGCAGGAATGAGGGCGCCGAAGCTCCGCTCCGGTGGTGATCGGCAGAGGGTCATCGAGAAAATCCGGCTGGCCTTTCGCGGTTTGGATAGAGTGAAAGAGAATATCTGGGTTCTTTCTCCGCTCATCCTGCCATTGCCGCAAAGTCGGGTTGCGCGGTGGCTCAACTGCCTGATATACCGCTTTGTGGCATGGTGGGGTGTACGAAGGCTGCGGCTTGAACGTCCAGTGCTTATGAGCTTCTTTCTCATGGTGCCTTCAATGCTGAAACGCTGGCCCTTCACTGCAATCTACTACTGCGTGGATAAATGGGATGCATTCGAGAGATACGACGGGGGGACCATGTCCATGATGAACCGGGAATCATGCATGGCCGCGGATATTGTACTGGCTTCATCGGCTGGTATCCTTTCCGAAGTCAGGAAATACAACGTCAATGCTCATCTTATTCCTCATGGTGTGAAGCATGGGCATTTCGCCAGGGCGCTTGCACATCCGGGACCGGGCACAGGCGGCCTTGATGGTGTACCGCTTCTTAAGGACCTCCCAACTGGGAGGATAGCAGGGTTCTTTGGCCTAATAGACGAACGCGTTGACCACGAATTGCTGCTTAGGGTTGCGCGGGAATGCGGCAACTGTCATGTTGTAGTCATAGGCAAGGCGGATAGCGATCTGTCCTGGACGAGGACTGAGCCTAACATACATTGGCTTGGTCCAAAGCCGTTTGACGAGTTACCGGGGTATGTAGCCCGGTTTTCAGTCGGCTTGATACCCTACGTTCTTAACGATCAGACCGACGCTATAAATCCTATCAAGCTGAGAGAGATGCTTGCAGCCGGATGTCCTGTGGTCTCGACAAATCTGCCGGAATCGGTTGCAATGGCTGGTGAATTCAGGTTGCGGTGCCACGATGAGCGTCTCTCGGCGATGGGCATGGTTGTGGCTGGAAATGACAATGAGTTTGTCAATTTAGTAAAGCAGAGATTGGATAATCTTCTGACAACAGCGGAAAAGCTCGCGCTCAGCCGTACAATGGCAGACGAAACATGGACGTCGAGGGTGCGGGATATCCTGCGATTGATCGAAGCGGCGAACCACAGAGATTCGCACGACGGTGTGACTCTCCTGTCAAGAAAAGACCATAGACTGGGAAGACCATAGACTATAGGCCAGAGAAGTGGACAATCCAGAGGCTTTGACAGGGGAAGGCGCGCCGGCAAGCGGCGGCCCTACGATGTGATGAACGGTGTAGGGCCGGCGCTTGCGCCGTGCCGGGGTTACGCGGTAGACCATAGACCGGAGATGATCGTAATTGTCCTTCGTCCTCGGTTTTCTCCTCTCTGCAGGTTTCGAGGACGACGAGGAAGATTACGATTGGCATAGGATAGATTACTTGCGGCGATGGATACTGATGTGTTGTCTTTTGTAGGAGCGCCACACCGTGGCGCGAAAGCGTATAGAGGGCGCAATGGACAGACATGATGAAGTTCAGGCGGAAAATCGGGGTCTAATTGGACTTATTAGAGCGGATATCTGTGCGAAGGCCGAGTGGGTGTATGGCTCGGCTTCGGGCAAGAACGTAGTGAAGGCGCTGTTTACTGATGGCACCTTCGCGATGATAGTGTACAGACTTATGCAGGCAAGTCAGCGCCTGCACCTTGTGCCGCTTGCCATGACTTTCAACAAGGTGAATGCGGTGCTGGGCCTGTGCATCATAGGCCGCAACGCTCAGTTTGGACCTGGCTTCGTGTTGATTCACAGTAACGGGGTGGTCATCAATACGCTTGTTCGTGGTGGCGCGAATGTCAAGATCGAGCACCAGGTTACAATCGGGGCGGAGAAGGGTGTGTCGCCGGTCCTTGGAGATAACGTGTTTGTGGGTTGCGGCGCAAAGATCCTTGGTGGAGTAGAGATTGGCAACAATGTGAAGATCGGAGCCAACGCCGTTGTCCTTGATGATCTGCCAGACGGCTGCACGGCAGTCGGCATTCCCGCAAGAGTTGTGAGTGAGGGATGAGGATCGTCCGCAACGATAATGGGGTCATGCGCGTGAGGACACGCGCTACTACACAACCCGGCGGCATTGGATTGCTGGTGTAGTAGCCGGTGTCCACACCGGCATGCACAAAGGCTGTAACCGGCCTGTGGGTGAGACATGCGCGTGAGGACACGCGCTACTACACAATCCGGCGGCATTGGATTGGTGGTGTAGTAGCCGGTGTCCACACCGGCATGCGCAAAGGCTGTAACAGGGCTGTAGTTGAGACATGCGCGTGAGGACACGCGCTGCTGCACAATTACAATATCAGACTTGCGTGTTCGTTATGCTTTTCAATCGTCCTCCACGTCTCCCGATGATATTTCACTCGTACGATCAGCCATTGTATTTTGTCACCTTTTGCACAATGTATAGAAAGCCAGTTCTTGCCAATGATTGTGTTCATCTCGCTTTCAGACAGTTTGCGGAGGTTGGACAGACACAAGGCGTTGGGGTTGGTGGTTATGTGATAATGCCGGAACATCTGCATCTTTTTGTTCGTGGTCATGGTGAGTTCAAACTCGGCGAGTGGATTAAAGGGTTAAAGCGCACTTTGGGGCGGGCCATCGAACACGGGTTGGATAGTCGTCGACTTTGGCAGCCAGGCTTCTTTGATCACCTTGTCAGACATGATGAGAGTTATGAGCAAAAGTGGCGATATGTTCAGGAGAATCCGGTTCGGCGTGGACTCGTTCAAGCTGTGCACGAGTGGCCATATCAGGGAGAGGTAGTTCTGTTGCGAATGTAGTGTGTATCTTGAAGCATGCGCGTGAGGACACGCGCTACTACACAACCCGGCGGCATTGGATTGCTGGTGTAGTAGCCGGTGTCCACACCGGCATGGCGAGAGACAGCAAGTGGGCAGTAATGTGAACATGAGCGTGAGGACGCGCGCTACTACAATGCGCGCCAGCGGCTTGGCTTTGTGACGACTTGTGCTAATGACGATTGAAATCATACTTGTTAGCCTTCTGGTGATCCTTGCCTATGCATGGGTTGGCTATCCCGCACTGTTAATATGTGTCGCCGGGAGGGCGAGAGGGAAGAACTTCGCGGCAGACTGCGAGAGGACGGAGGGCGGAAAACAAATTGACATATCTTGTCGCACCCCGTGGCTTGCCCTGCGTAGTGCCGCTACTGCGGGACGAAGCGGGGTCGGGTGCGAGTCGGGAATAGAAGCCGCAATTCTCCTTGCCGCCTACAACGAGGAAGCAAGCATACTCGCTAGACTTGAGAACATTGTTGAATGTGGCGAGACGGGTAAGCGTCAAGAGGTTAGCGGGCGGAATGCCGGGGTCTATGGTCTTCCCTTCTCTATCCATCTCGGCATTGATGCTTGTACGGACCGGACCGCCGAGATCGCAAAGCAATTCGCGGAAGCGCACTCGAATATCCATGTGCATGAATTCAAGCAACGAAGAGGAAAGATCGCCGTTTTGAAGGACCTCGTGAAGAGTGTAGAAGGTGGAAAGTGGAAGGTGGATGGTGGCAGACAGAAGACAGAGGACAGAGGACAGAGGACGGCGGACGGGGAAGTCGGCGTAGAAGGTAGAGCGGTGAATGTGGAAAGTGAAAAGGCATCTTGTCACGTTCCACGTTCTACGTCCTACGTCCCACAATCTTTCCCCTCCCACATCCTCATCTTCACCGATGCCAACACCACCTTTAGACCTGACGCGTTGGCCAAAATGCTTGCTCACTTTGACGACCGGGAAGTCGGCGGTGTCTGCGGACGACTTGTATTTGTTGGAGAAGAGGATGAAGGTGTCTACTGGCGATGGGAGACCCGTCTCAAGGAGGCCGAGAGTCGGTTGGATTCATGTCTCGGTGCAAATGGGGCGATCTATGCAATCAGAGCGGATCTATTCCCACGCGACCTGCCTGTCAACACAATCGTCGATGACTTTGTGATCGGAATGAAAGTGCGAGAGCAGGGATTTCGTATGGTCTATGAACCTGATGCGGTTGCGGAGGAAGACCTGCCGGAGACCGCTAGCGAATGGGCCAGAAGGGTCAGGATCGGCGCAGGTGACTTTCAGGCGCTGACACTCTGCTGGCGATGTCTGCTTCCGTCCTATGGGATATTTGCGTGGACGTTCTGGTCACACAAGGTGCTGCGCTGGCTCACACCGCATATGATGCTTGCGACAGTTGCCGTGAGCGTTGCAGGTGTACTGCGTTCGCCGCTTGGATGCTCAGTTTGGATTCTTTCTATTGCAGTATTGAGTGCAACTGCACTGTTTTCTGTTTGTGCGGCGCTGGGCCGTGTGGTTCGGAGAAAGAGCGAAGGGGAAGATCTCGCGCCCCGAAGTGTAGGGGTGGGTACACAAAGGCGCAAAGACGCAAAGAATGAAACCGGGGATAGGAAGAGAGAAAAGCAGCCGCAGATGAACGCAGATGGACGCGGATGGGAAGATGGGAAGAGAGGGGAAAGAGAAGAAACATTCAACCTGCCCGCCTGCCAGCCCCGCACAGCGTGGGGCAGGCTGGCTCCCGACCGACTACGATCGGGAGGGCAGGCGGGCATTCAACCTGCCCGCCTGCCAGCCCCGCACAGCGTGGGGCAGGCTGGCTCCCGACCGACTACGATCGGGAGGGCAGGCGGGCATTCAACGCTCAACGTTCAAGAGGTCGGAGAGAGTAAGTTCATTGCTTTCTTCAGGCTGTGCGACTATTTCATAACCATGCAGATGGCACTTTTCGCTGGCTTCCTGAGATTTTGTGGTGGCAGGCTGTCGGGCGCCTGGGAACGAACACCGAGGTAGAGAGGTGCCTATTCCGCCTCTGGCGAAAACCCTGTAAATCTGTAACATTGTGTAACATTCTGTAACATTGCTCAGCCGGAGACTGATCCACCCTCTGGCAGAAACCCTATAACCTGTTCAGCCGGAGGCTGATCCGCCTCTGGCGGAAACTCTGTCCCTCTGCAACTCTCTATTACTCTGTAACCCTGTAACTCTGTCCCTCTGCAACGCTATTACTCTGTAGCCCTGTAACTCTGTCCCTCTGCAACTTTATTACTATGCTTCGATCTGCCGACAAATGGTTTCCAGACTATCTCCTCTCCTTGCTGCGGCGCCCTGGGCGCGTCAGTGGTACGAGACACCTGGTCTTCTGCTTTGTTGACCATTTTGAGCCGTTCCGGCGTGAAACGGATGCTTCCGGCAAGAGCTCTGTAGTGGCCCCTGATAGAGCACGCGGGCTCGTCAAAACCTGGGTTGACCGCTATCCTGCGCTGGCGGATGGAATTCGTGACGCCGATGGTCGACCGCCAAGGCACACCTTCTTCTATCCTCAGGAAGAGTACGACGCTAACTGTGTGGACTTACTCGCCGGCTTATGTGCAAAGGGTTTCGGAGAAGTCGAGATTCATCTTCACCACCGAAATGACACTCCGGAAGGCCTGCGCCAGAAACTGGTCGAGTTCAGAGATACGCTGCATAACCAGCACGGGTTGCTGGGGAGGAGGAAAGGGTTCAGGGTTCAGGAGACAGGAGACAGAGATCAGAGGTCAGAGGGCTCAGATCTTCCGCTGAAGGTGGGAGGTCAATCGGCCGTGAACCCTGTAACTCTGACACAATGTAACTCTGTAACTTCGCCTATTGCGTACGGTTTCATTCACGGCAACTGGTCGCTCTGCAACTCGCTTCCTGACGGGGACTGGTGTGGTGTGAATGAGGAACTTGGCATCCTGCGCAAGACCGGATGTTTTGCGGATTTCACGTTTCCATCCGCGCCAAGCCCAACCCAGCCGAGAATGGTGAACTCGATCTACAGGGCCGTTGATACGCCAGGCCGGCCAAGAGGATTTGATCGCGGTCAGCCCGTCCGCCGTAGGCCCCGCGAAGGCGGAAGATCAGAAGTCAGGAGTCAGGGGTCAGGTGTCGAATCGGATCATGACTCAGGTTCAGCTTTTAACCCTCGTCAGCACCCTACGTCCGACAATTCAAATCCTAATCTGCGTAAATCTGTGAAACCAGCCTGCTCCCTCCCGAATGTCGGGAGGGCGGGCAGGTCTGTGGATAGATTCTCTTCCTCTTCTCTTTTGCTCATACAAGGCCCATTGGGACTCGACTGGCGAAGGCGGAAGTGGGGTGTGTTGCCGCGACTCGAAAATGCTGACGTGTCAGCGGGAACTAAACCCACCGCCGACAGGGCTGACCTTTGGGTCAGGCAGGGTATCCATGTTGCGGGCAGACCGGAATGGGTCTTTGTAAAGGTTCACACTCATGGGTGTGTTGATGCAAACAGGAATGTGATTCTTGGCCCACAGATGCGTGCGGTGCATGAGTACCTGTCTTCCCGGTACAATGATGGCAAGGACTGGCAACTGCACTATGCAACAGCGCGTGAGATGTACAACATTGTCAGGGCGGCGGAAGATGGACACTGCGGTAGTCCGGGTGAGTATAGGGATTACGAGATACTGCCGCCGGGGAATAGACCGAAGACAGAAGACCATAGACCGGAGAAGATGTAATGCAGGCATCGTCCTCGTCCTCGATCTTCTCGCATCTTGAATTTTTCGACGACTAGGACGATTACGATTAGAAGAAGAGAAAGAGGCTGAGTTCACCGGTTCATAAGCATCACTTGGGGACAACAGAAGAGTTCGGAAGGAAAGTTTACGCTTCCGATGTTCGGTTGGATATTCCTTGCTTGATAGTGGGTGTTCAGAGTGATGTTCTGAATTCTGAATACTTGAGTAAGTTGCAATGCCTCTTTCTTTTTAGAGGTCTATGGGCTACAGTCTCTCGTCGTTCGCCGGCGAGAGATCAGGCTTCGTCCCGACGCGGCAGCCTCCGACGGTAGTCTAATGTCTTCCGCCGAAGTGCGGAAAGGTCTATGGTCTAATGTCTATGGTCTTCCGCCGAAGGCGGATCTGCCTCTGGCGGAATAGTCTATTGTCTATTTACCCATGAGTTACTACGAAGTATTCGGATTAAGCAAGGAGCCGTTCTCAACCAGTCCGGATCCTGCTTTTCTATATCTCTCCAGCGAACACAGGGCGGCGCTTTGCCGTCTGCAGATTGCCATCAGCCTGAGGCGTGGGTTGAGCGTTATTCTTGGGGATGTTGGAACAGGCAAGACCACGCTCAGCCGGAAACTGGCCCAGATTCTGCACGATGATGAGAATGTGCTGTTTCACCTGGTTCTCAATCCCTATTTCAAGACCCAGAAGCAGTTTCTTGTCCAGCTTGCCAAGCTCTTTCATCTCGGTGTCGATACAAAGAGGGCGACCGGCGCTGAACTGATCGAGGCAATAGAGAAATACCTTTTCACCAAAGGCGTCTCGGAAAACAAAACCATAGTTCTTCTGATCGATGAGGCGCAGATTGTGCCGGATTATGTCCTGGAAGTGCTGCGCATTCTTTTGAACTATGAAACCAACGAGTATAAGATGCTGCAACTCGTTCTGGTTGGCCAACTTGAACTTATGGACAGACTGCGTGGAATTAGAAATTTCTGGGACAGGATTGCATTGAAGTACGTATTGAATCCACTGGACAAGGAAGAACTGACCAGAGCCATCGAATTTCGATTGACACAGGCGGGTTGTCATGACATCAATCGGCTCTTTACAGAAGAAGCAATAGAGATGATTTTCAGGCATACGCAGGGGTATCCGCGTAAGTTCACCCTGCTTTGCCATAATGCGCTCGCGAACCTTGTGATGCACGATGCGCCGGTGGTGGATGCGACCATTATCCGGCATTTGATCGCCAGTGATATTACGTCGGTGCCGAATGTGTAGAAGGGTTACAAAGTTACAGAGGGATAAGGTTACAGGGTTAGTCGCGTATGCGGGACGAAGCCTGATCCGCCTCTGGCTGTAACTCTGTAACTCTGTAACTCTGTAACTCTGTAACTTTGACCATGACTGATCCAAACGAACTATCGCCGGAAGAAAAACTGCTGAAGGTTATCCAGCAGGGACGCCGTGGACCCGAAGCCGCCGCCAGGACGCAGACGCCTGGGAGCGAGAGAGCCGGGGCCCGCGAGAGCGCTCCTTCCAAATCCAGGCCAGATTCCGTGGGGGCTTCGCTTGTCGAAGGCCGCGTTTCCGGCACGCCGCAAGCGGCGGCCCCACGAGTGGATCCAAAGGCCAGCGTGTCAGCCGTAGGCACCGCGAAGGCGGAAGGTCAGAGATCAGAGGTCAGAGGTCAGAGGTCAGAAATCAGCGGGCAGAGGTCGCCTGCCTTCGCCAAGGCTAAGGCGGACGGGGAAGAGGGGAAACATTCAACCAGCCAACTCCCGACCGACCACGATCGGGAGGGCAGGCGGGCATTCAACCTGCCCGCCTGCCAGCCCCGCACAGCGTGGGGCAGGCTGGCTCCCGACCGACTACAGTCGGGAGGGCAGGCGGGCGTTCAACCTGCCCGCCTGCCAGCCCCGCACAGCGTGGGGCAGGCTGGCTCCCGACCGACTACAGTCGGGAGGGCAGGCGGGCATTCAACGCTCAACGAAGGAGTGAAGGCTGCTGGAGGCGTTAGAGCAGGAGCCCGCGAGCCTGCTCCTTCCAAAGCCAGGACGGATTCTGTAGGGTCTTCGCTTGCCGAAGGCCGGGTTCCAGGCGCGCCGCAAGCGGCGGCCATGCGAGTGGATCCAAAGGCCAGCGTGTCCGCCGTAGGCGCCGTGAAGGTGGAAGGTCAGAGATCAGAAATCAGCGGTCAGCGGTCAGCGGTCAGCGGTCAGAAGAAAGAGGAAGGGCGGCCTCCGGCGCCGATCATTACAGGGCCAGTTTCAGTAGCGCCAGCGCCAATGCCTTCGCAGGCGGAAGCCACGAAGTCACCGGTTGTCGAGACGCCCTCCGTTTCCCCATCGACTGTCGGGATTACGACACCGGTCAACGCACCGAATACAGATCCCGCAGGAGGGCGATTGCCGCGACTAAAGAGCGATCTCAAACCGCCCGTGCCAGTAGCAAAGAAGCCTACGCTGCCTGAGAAGATCGAGGTTTCCGCGCCGGCCACGGCTGCTGCAAGAACTCCCATCCCGGTTCCAGCTGCGGCGGCCGCAAAAGCTCCGGTTACAGAAGCGATGGCTCAAAAGAAGCCAATGGCCGGCCGGCCGGTTGCCGCAGTAGCTCCGAAAGCTCCGGTGGACAAACCGCAGAGCAAGCCTGCTGCTGATGCAGGCGAGAGCCGGTTGACTCTCAAGGCCAAACAGGAGGTGGTTCCTCCTGTGGCGCAGCAACTTGGCAGTACGCCACCACAGGTAAAGATTGGAGCGCTTTCGTCGATTCCGAGGGCCAAGGCCAGATCAGCCACCCGTCCGATGCTGGTGCTGATGAACCGTGGCCTGGCCGCTTGCGCCGTTGCGCTGGCTGTTGGTCTCGCCTTGGAATTGCTTGCCGCAAGACCAGCAATGCCGCAATTCTCCGGACGCAATGTTTCATCGCCGGATCTTCCCGGCAACATAGTCAGTCCGCCTGCCGAGGCTGCCTGCGTCGAGGTAATGAAGCGCGACATTTGGAACATTGGCGAAAGCGCTCCAACTTCAAATACTACCGGAACGGTTCCACTTCCTTCGTCGTTTGACAATGCCGTCAAGTATGTCCAGCAGGTTATGAAACTCGACGGAGTCTCAATCTACCCGAAGGGCCAGGAGGGGATGTCCTTCGCGGTTATCACCGAACAACAGTCAGGCGGTGGTTTAGCGACAACATACTGGAAGGTTGGCAAGGAGTTTTCTGTCAGTGGCGGTGCTGCCGACGAAAAGGTGAGATTGAGCGAAATCCACGAAAATGAAGTGATTTTCCAATACCAGGGAAGACCCATTACCCTGTCCGGAAGGAGATAGCACAAACGTGAAAAATATGATGACTACTCGGGCCCCTGGATTGAAAAGGGGGAGTTACAGGGTTGCAGGGTTGCAGGGTTACAGAGAGACAGGGTTACAGGGTTGCAGTGTCGGCTGCGTGACCTCACGCGGCGTCTGGTGCTCAACCATGGCGCTGTCCGCCATTCTTGCGCTCGTGCTTTGCCTCGGCGGAGCCACGCTTTTTGCCCAGGAAAATGCGACTATTGCTTCCACCAACTCGATTCAGGTTTCTTTGCCGGTTCCCGCGGCTGTAAGCGGACAGCCGGACTCGCCAGTCGTCAAGTCCGAGGATAGAAAGCCGGGCCGGACAAGACTGCTCAGCGAGTGTGACGACATCCCCGGCCTCGCAAAGCCATTCAATTTCAAGACGCCCGACCAGATGGATGTGGTGAAGTTCATCACCATGCTCTCAGATCAGGTTGTGGGCGGGGACCTTAACCTGATCATCTCTCCACAGGTCAAAGGTTCCGTAAAGCTTATGCTGACGGGTGTGACAATTGCAGATGCCATGGAAATCGCCCTCGCGGACAACAGCCTCGCCTATGAGGTGAAGGGGAATGGACCACGCAGCATAATAAAGATCATGACCGAGGATGAATACCGCGCACGGTTCGGGGTCGCTTTCTACGAGCAGCGAAAGGTCAGGATGATCGAGTTGAAGTATGCCAAGCCAACGAGTGTGCTTGCCATGCTCGACGGCATGAAGAGCCAGATAGGCAAGATCATTGCCGATGACAAGTCTGGAACAGTTGTTCTCATAGATACCCCAGCGAGAATAAGCGAGATGGAGTCGTTGATTGAACGGGCTGAATTGCCGACGCTCGAACGGCACGTGCCAACGGCATCGCGCGTCTTCCGGCTCCAGTATGCCGACCTGGTCGAGGTTCAGAAGGAGGTGACGGCCAGTCTGACCAAGGAGGTCGGAACGATGGTTGCCAACACCAAGACCAAGACCCTGATAGTATCCGATCTTGCTCATAACCTTGAGAAGATCTCGACAATGATCGAGGCCTTTGACCGGAAGCCGAAGCAAGTCATAATCGATGCAAAGATTGTTGAAGTTGACCTCACCGATGACTTCAACATGGGTATTAACTGGAAACACGTCATACAAGGCATCGGTCCGCGCTTCAATCTTGCATCGGTTGCCCCGCTTTCAGCCGGGGTCTCGCCGCAGATTACGTATAACACCATAATAAGCGGCGGTGGCGACCTGACTGTGGTGGTGGATGCCCTGAAGACAGTCGGTGAAACGAAAGTGATTTCGAATCCGCATATATCCGTGCTCGATGGCGGCGAAGCCACGATCAAGGTGGTGCGCAATCAGCCATATAAGGAAATCAGCTTTGAAAGCGGCACCACAAACATTGTCGGTGTGAGTTACAAGTTTGTCGACATTGGAACCACGCTGAGTGTTTCGCCGCTGATAAACGATCTGGGCTTTATCACGGTCAATATCAAGCCGACAATCAGCGACCTGGTTGACTGGTATGACGCTCCGGGCGGGAGCGGCGGTGTTGTCGGAATCCCGGTGGTAAAGAAGTCCGAGGCTGCGACGAGCGTCACAGTTAAGGATGGCGTCACGATTATCATCGGCGGCATGATCAAGACCGAGAAGCGTATCAACAGGACCGGGATTCCGATTCTCGGCAGCATACCGCTGCTTGGCCGGCTGTTCAGGTCTGACGTGGAGAAGAATGCAAAGTCGGAAACCATAGTTTTCCTCACACCGCGGATCATAAGCGGCGAGGAGCCATTCCTGCAGTCGCCGGATGAGAACAGGGATTTGAAGCTGAGGGAATAGGGGAAGAGAGACGTGAGAACGTTCAACGTAGTGAGAGCAGCGTCGAGATCCGGAACGGAGTTTGTAGGGCCTTCGCTTGCCGAAGGCCGGGTTCCCGGCACGCCGCAAGCGGCGGCCCTACGAGTGGAGGGCGAGTTTCCGGCGCTGGCGGATCTGGTGATGTAGGCTGCGTGACGAAGCGGGGTCGCCCGCTTTGGCAGACGACAGGGACACTGGTCAGGAACATTTGGCGGGAAAACGCAAAAGCTATGAAGTTTGGAGTTGAATGTTGAACGGTGAATGTTGCATGTTGAATGTTGCGTTATGAAAATCAAATACCACAGGTCGATTGTTATTTTGCTGGCCACAGGAATTGTGTGTGCAGTTGCGCTTTCACTTCGTGCGCAGGATGCCGCGAAGGGTGGGCCTGGCGAATCTGAAACCAGGTTCAAATGGTCGTTTGAAGACGGGGGAAGTAGTTCTGTGCAGGCCCGCCCTTCCGAGCGCATAGCAGGGGTGGACACAGTCCGTCCGGCGCAGCCTGCGGCAATCAGCGCGGAAGCCTATGATAAGATTGTCAAAGAAAACCTGCGGCTCCGGAAAGAGGCAGAGGCCCTTCAGAAGGCCTGTGATGACAGCAGGAAGATCAACGGCGACCTGGTTGACCGGGTGAAGGCCATGGAAACGAAAGCGCAACAACCTGCCGAGTCCGTTTCCGTCGCTTCCGCTAAGGATCTCGCAAAGGCGCGTGAAGAAAACGTGGCTCTCCAGCTTGAGATCACAAGACTCAGGGAGACGGTGGTCAACCTCCAGAAACAGACGCAGACTGATCCTGGCGTTCCTCCGGTGTCCACCAACTCGGATCTGTTCAAACAGCTTGTTCGTGACAATGCCGTGATGCGGCAGGAACTCCAGAAACAGAAGCAGGCCGTCAAGGAAACTGGAGATGAGGAGAGACGGGCATCGACCGCGGTTGACGAGTCAAAGAAGCTCGTGAAGGATCTCAATGCGGAAAATGCGGTCCTGAAGCGGCTTGTCCTCGATCAGCAGGCCAAGGCGAGGGGTGCAGTGGATGCGATGGACAAACTGGCAAAGTCAGAGCTTGAACTCAAGAAGGTCCGGATCGTACTCGCCTTAAAGGAAAGAGAATGGGCGAAAATTGAGGATGACAACAAAGAGAGATTCAGCAAGTTGGCGAAGGACGAGAAGGAGACCGCGGAGTTTCTCAAGGAAAGAACGGATCTCCTTTTCAATCTTGGCGTAATGTACACAAGAGCGGGAATGCACCGGGATGCCGAGAAGATGTTCCTGAAGATGTTGCAGGTTCAGCCGAACGCGGCGGATGTCCACTACAGTCTCGGTATTCTTTATGATAAGAACCTTGGCAACAAGTCCAAGGCGCAGACTCACTACAAGAGATTTATCGAGCTCGATCCGCTGAGCAAAGATGTCGATAAGGTCAAGCTGTGGCTGCTTGAACTTGAGATGGGTGGAGAGAGAAGATAGACGGAAGGTGACAGAGTTACAGGGTCACAAAGTGGCAGAGTATGAGATCAGCTCTTCTCCCATCTGGTTTCCTGCAAACCTGCAACTTTTTAGCTCTTCAACCCTGAAGCTTCACAAATCCGCCACTCTGCCCTCTTCAATCCTGTTCCGCCGACGGCGGAAACTCTGTAACCCTAGCTCTTCCCCTCTGTAACCCTGTAACTTCATTTCCCCATGCGTACACGACTCATTCTCTATGTGATTGCGCTGGTTGTGGTGCCTACTTCGATTCTCAGTATCATGGCTGCCATAGCGGTTCGCGACCGCGAAATGGATATCCAGCGCAGGCTCGAGTTTACCGCGGAACGCACCATCCGGACAGTGACCGCAACCCTTATGTCCCGGCTCGATGCCGCACAATTGCAGGTCATGGAAACCATGGTTGGCGCTGTGGATGAAGACAATATGGGAGGCGTTCTGGTCGCAGGGGAAGGCCTTCGTCGGTCGATGAGCTTTGTCGATCAGGTGTTCGTATTCAACCCTCCGGATTTGTTTGTCTATCCACCGGAAGGGAAGAAGTCAGAGATCAGAGGTCAGAAGACAGAGGTCAGAGACCAGAAGTCCTCCGCCTTTACCAAGGCGGCGGCGGGTGGGGAAGAAGGAAAACGCTCAACGTTCAACGATGATGTAGGGCCTTCGCTTGCCGAAGGTCGAGTTTCCGGCACGCCGCAAGCGGCGGCCCTACGAATGGAACCAGATCTGATTTCGGGCCTTCCCATCGCTGGCGGATCTGGTGATGCAGGCCGCGTGACCTCACGCGGCGTTGATGAAGATCGAGATGGGACATGCGACTTGTCCATTCTCACTTCGGCGCGCAATCTGGAGATGAAGGAGAAGCAGTTTGAAAAAGCGGTGCGCGAGTATGAGGCGGCCCTTGGGGTCACTGGTGTGGCACCGGAGGTTCAGGCGGAGGCCGCCCTGGGCGCGGGCCGCTGCTATAGAGAATTGAACGAGTTCAAGTTTGCAACTGGCGCTTTCCGGCAGATAGCCGGCTACTTTGAGAGCCGCAGGGCAACGCTTACTCAGGGAGGTGGTGGAGATCAGGCCATACGCGACAGTGAAGGCCGGCTTTACAGTCTTGTGGCAATGAAGGAGTTGATTGACACCTGCGTGCTGGCTTCGGAGCGGGACGCAGCAGCCGCAAGCGAGCGTTGGACGCGGCTGGCCGTGGAAAGCGAACTGGAATTGTTTGAGCGTGTTGTATTTCTCTACCAGCGCATTGTTCCGGTCCAGAGAACAGACATACTGGAGTTTCTTGGTGCATCAGGCATGTTGAACAGGGCGTCTGGTCTGCCTTCTGCCTCAAGCAACTCAGTCCGCGTGGTGGCCAGCTATGAACGACGCGTCGCGGAACGTGCCGGCCAACTCTTGACGCTGCTCGATGAGCAGGAACGAAACGAGCATTTTCTGTCGAATGAACGCGATGCCCTTCTCGATACTGCCACCCGCGAGATTCAACGCGGGAATCTGTCACGCCGAATCACATGGCTGGTTGTGAAAGGCGTGCCGTTTGCGATCAGCGCCGGGGTTGATGATGGTTTGGGAGCGGGAAGAGAAGAAACATTCAACGTTCAAGCATCCGCACCCGACCCTTCTTCGTCCCGTAGTGCCACGCTGCTGCGAGACGAAGCGGGGTCGCGTGCTATCGTGGGCGACAAGGATGATCAAAGGTCTAAGGTCTATGGTCTTTCCCCTTTGGTGGGCGGGTTCAGGGTCAATATGGCTGGTATGAGACGTTTTGTGCATGATTTGGCCAACAGCATGTCGGCGGAGAACGGAATAATGATTGAGGTTGAAAATGCGACAGAGGAGGGAAGAGAGACCTCGCGCCCCGAAGTATCGGGGTGGGTACACAAAGGAGCAAAGGCGCAAAGGATCGAGGAGGAAAGTGGCGGCTTGTCCGTCGCGGGCCCCATGAAGGCGGATGGTCAGAGGGCAGGGGTCAGAGGTCGAGAAGGGAAGAATGAACATAAGTTAACAAAGGAAACGAAGGAAGAAGGTCGGTTTGACGGGCATGGTTCGGAAGACGCAACGGTTATTCCACATTCAACCTGCCCGCCTGCCAGCCCCGCACAGCGTGGGGCAGGCTGGCTCCCGACCGACTACAGTCGGGAGGGCAGGCGGGCATTCCACATTCAACCTGCCCGCCTGCCAGCCCCGCACAGCGTGGGGCAGGCTGGCTCCCGACCGACTACAGTCGGGAGGGCAGGCGGGCGTTCAACGCTCAACGAGGGAGGGAAGAGCAGTGAGCAGGGAGCGGATTCCGTAGGGCCATCGCTTGCCGAAGGCCGAGTTTCCGGCGCGCCGCAAGCGGCGGCCCTGCGAGTGGAAGGCCGGGTTTCCGGCGTTAACGGATCTGGTGATGTAGGCCGCATGACCTCACGCGGCGTTGAGAAGAGCGAAAAGGGTCTTGTACTTGCATCGGTCGCGTTGCGCTGGCCGTTCGACGAAGTTGTGTTGAGGGCATATGCCGTTGAACCTGAGATTCTCAAGCGGAACAGGCTGACAAGGTTGATGCTTCAGGAGTGGGGCATAGCTGTGCTCGCGTTTGGTGTGCTTGCCGGTGCTTGGGTGGTTCTCAGGCAGTCGGTGGCTGAGATGCGGCGCTTGCGGGAGAAAAGTGACTATGTGGCCGCGATATCGCACGACCTGCGAACACCACTGGCATCGATGCGTATGCTGGCTGAAAGCTTGTACCTTGACCGGGTTGAAGATCCGGCCCGGCAGAAGCAGTTTCTAGGGACAATCATCGCAGAATCAAGACGGCTTGGACATCTTGCCGAGCGGGTGCTTTATTTTGTGCGTTACGGGGAAGACGCTCTTACGTATCAGATAAGGAAAACTGATGTCGGCGAAGTTGTAAGGGAAACAGTCGAGTCCTTTTCCGCTAGCATGGCTGCATCAGTGGAGAAGCCGGGACATTTGATTCATACTTACATTGAACCGGAGTTGCCGCTGGCCATGATTGACCCTGCGGCGATCAGCCAGGTGGTGCTCAATCTGCTGGATAATGCGGTGAAGTATTCGAAGATGCCGCAGGGAGAGAGGGAGGGAAAGAAAGAAGAGAAGCCGCAGGTGAACGCAGACCTGTCAGCCCCGCCCGACTCGGTCGAGGGGCAGGCTGGTGGACGCGGATGGGAGGATGAGGAGACAGGGGAAAGAGAAGAAACGTTCAACGTTCAAGCTGGGATTGAGGTCAATGTTGTTCGCGATAGTGACGGATGGATAGAGATTTCTGTAAGAGATGACGGGCCCGGTATCAGCCGGAGAGATGCGAAGCGGATTTTCAGGAAGTTCTATCGCGGCAGCGGTGCGGGGAAGGAATCCGTTCCGGGCATTGGACTCGGCCTCGCTGTATGCCGGCATATTGTGCGAGGCCACGGCGGCCGGATCGACGTCGAGAGCGAACCAGGGCAAGGCAGCCGGTTCATAATCAGGCTTCCCGCCGCAGAACAATCGGTATGACAGAAATGGGAAAGATCTCGCGCAAAGGCGCAAAGCCGCAAAGAAGTTAAGTTTGTGGAGAAGTTACTGGGGCACCCCGACGGAGCAGGGCGTCTACAGCGCTGTAGTCACGGCGCTCCGTCGCCGTGCTTCGGTTGCGGGCCATTGGTCCACCTTAAGGCAGAGACGATAGTTCAGTCGGAAAGCATTTCTCATGGACAGGAGTTACAGTCATTCTTTGGTTTCATGGCGTTCACGCGCCATGAAACAATTTTTTGCGTCCTTGCGTCCCAGCCTGCCCCCCCGACCCGCCTGCCCTCGCTCGCAAAGCGAGGGAGGGCAGACCAAGTCGGGCGGGGCGGGCAGCTTTGTGCGAGAAACCTGTTCTTCGTTTTTCAGTTTCTTTTGCTGTTGATTGCTGTCGAAGGAGGTGGAAATGTCCAAACTTGGAAAGACTGTTCTCATAGTGGAAGATGACGCTGCGATGATGCTTGGGCTTGAGGAGAACCTCAAGTTCGAGGGTTATGATGTTCTCACCGCCGCTGATGGCCGGACCGGCCTGCAGCTCGCCCTGGAGAGGCGGCCCGACCTGATTCTTCTTGATATCCTGCTTCCGGGTATGACCGGCTATCAGGTGTGCAAGGCGTTGCGCGATGCCGGCAAACAGATGCCGATTGTCATGCTCACGGCCAGGGGCGAGGAAGTTGACAAGATAACCGGTTTCGACATGGGTGCGGATGACTACATGACCAAGCCATTCAGCGTCAGGGAATTGCTTGCCCGGATCAAGGCTGTGCTGAGGCGGGCGGAACGTCGGGGTGATACCGGAATTAAATACAAGTTTGGCGAACTTGTGCTCGATATGCGATCGCGAACGCTGGTGAGGAAGGGGCGGGTTGAGAAGGAAATTGCACTGACCAGGACAGAGTTCGAGTTATTGGCGTGCCTGTTGGCGAATGAGAACAAGGCCATGTCCCGTGATGTCCTGCTGGACGAGGTGTGGGGAACGCAATACCTGGGGACGCAACGGTCACTGGATACATTCGTCGCGGCTTTGAGAAGCAAGATAGAGAAGAACCCGGGCAGGCCTCAATTCATCCTGACGGTCCATGGTGTCGGGTACAAGTTTGTACAGTCCGATGTGTAGGAAGGCGGAGAGGTTGGAGAGAGAGCCACAGATGGATGCGGATGGTAGGTAGGAATGGGAGACGAGAATGTGGCCGCAGATGAACGCAGATGAACGCGGATTGCAAGGGTGGAATGAAGATGAATACGGATGAAGACAAGCAAAGCTTAAACGGAATCACCGAGCAGGTGATTGGGTGCGCGTACAAGGTTGCTAAAGTGCTTGGTTGTGGATTTCTGGAAAAGGTTTACGAGAATGCGCTTGCGATTGAGATGCGACGTAACGGGTTGCATGTGAAACAGCAGCACCCTATGGAGGTGTTTTACGATGGGGAGAGCGTTGGACAGTATGTTGCGGATATGTCGGTGAATGATAGAATCCTGATTGAGCTGAAAGCGGTGAAGGCTTTTGAAGATATTCATACGGCGCAGTGTTTGAACTATCTGAGCGCCACAGGATTACACTTGTGTCTGCTGATCAATTTCGGCAAGCCAAGGGTCGAAATCAGGCGGTTGGTAAAGGATTTCTAGTTGTCTTCTCCCGACATTAGCGTTCATCTGCAGCTGCCTTTTCTTTCTAGATTCTGCTTTTGTCTTTGAGTTTAGTTCTGAGTTCGTGTAGTAGAGGGGCGTTATCTATATTTCAGGAGGGTGGTACGAATGAAAACTGGTAGAATTGCCTGTCTGCTCGGCGCGGCGGTGCTTTGCATGGCAGTGGTTGTCTGTGTCTCTACGTTTACAGCATGCGATGTTGTATCCGGCATGGACGGGCTGACGGTTTCGCCGTCATACACCGTGCTCTCCTCAGGGAGCAACACGGTTGAGCTTTCTGTCAGCGGCGGCACGAGCAACTCTCTTGCTCTCCCGCTCACGTGGAGCATGACGAGACCAGACCTTGGCTACATCGCGCAGGACAGGGGTTATACGGCTATCTATTACCGTCTTGCACCCGACGGCGACAACATTGTCATAGCTACCGATCAGTATGGCAACGAGGGCTATGCAAGGATACGGCAGGCGGATGGAGGCTATGCCTTGAGCCTCTCCGCTTCCCCCATGGGCGATACTAATACATGGACCGTTTCCGTAAGCAGTCCGGTTGGCGGGTGGTATGAATGGTGGGTACGCGACCCGACAGTCGGAACGATCTCGAGCCTGAGCAGCGGTCCGTCGGCTGTGTATACGGTCAAGCTCAATACGGAATCGAACGATATCTTTGTTCGCGACGACAGCGGCAATATCGGAGCAGTGTCAATTCCATAGTGAAGTTACATGGTGGCAGAGTTACAAGGTTACAGAGGTGCAAGGTTACAGAGTAGAAGAGCAGAGCTCCTCTCTCTTTCATCCTGACACCCTGTTCCACCGGAGGCGGATCCGCCTTGGTTGAAACTCTGCCACCCCGAAACTCTGAAACTCTGTAACTTTGTAACCCTTTCCCTCTGTGACCCTGTAACTCTTTATTTTCATATTTTTCACAATTTCTTGACAACAATTCCCAGGGTGAGTGGTAGTATGTGAGTGGTGAGTGGTGAGTGGGGAGTGGGGAGTGGGGAGTGGGGAAACGGCGACAATGTCCACTAACTTCGATCTTCAGGAAGGGCTGACGCGACGGCACAGAGGCGCGTGTGCCACGCTCGATGCTCTAAGCCGGAAAATCCAGATGAAACCGCGGATAAACGCTGATAAGAATAGGTCTACACAGAACCGATTGCTTCATAGGGGATTTACCAAACGGTGGGTTGTGGCGATACGCCGGTATTGTCTCCCTGTCTGCGTCCACCAGCCTGCCCCCCGACCCGCCTGTTCCCTCGCTGCGCGAGAGAGGGCGGGCAGGTCTGCGGCCACTTCTTACGTTCTACTTTCTACGTTCTACGTCCTACTCTCTCTCCTCTCCGCCTCCGCTGTCCAGACCAACACCTGGAACATGGCCACGAATTCCGATTACTACATCTCACCAACTAATCAGCCATACATTACGATTGATGAGACCAACGGCGTTGCGAAACTCATCCTGCTGTCTGACCAGATACACCACAGCACGGTCGGAGAATATCAAACCATTGGTGCATCCAATGTTTACACCAGACTAGGTCCCGACTCAACCATCGCCCTGAAATCATCTGGAGGCGTGTATCCGAGCCAGGGCACATTCCTCTCGAGGGTGTTCGACGGCGGGTATGCCAATTCGTGGCAGAAACTCTGTTCGAGGGCACCATACGGTCCTATAGTCGGTAGTGCGTCGGAAATACCGACTGGCGCGGATGGTCCGGTTGTGTTGTACCACCTTAATACTGGGTGGAATGACTCGGTTGGATCGCGCAATTTGGTTCCAAAGTCAGGTGCAACTCTTGTTTCGCCAGGCATCATTGGATCCCAGTGCGGAATATTCAATGGGGGTGCTGCGGGATACGCTAGTGGTTCATCCGGGCTCCCGGAGCTAAGCAAGATAACCGTTGTGATGTGGGTGAAGCTTACGAGATTCTCTGGACAGGTAGTTCAATACTTGTTCTCTCTCGGGAGCATGAACTTCTCACTATACTTTAGTCGATCTTTGTCAGACGCAAGCGTTTCTGTAGGGTCTATTGCCGTCTATGCGGCACCTTATGCATCTGGGAGTATGGGCAATCAGATTACAGCGGATGACATAGGTGTCTGGAGACACATAGCGGTAGTGTACGATGCTATGGCCTCAGAGAAGACTCGTATCTACAAGGATGGGCTGGAGCTTTCAATGAAGTCGCAAGGTATTATTGGGAATATTCCTGCAACGGGGGGCATCGTTCTTGGGGCAAGGGATGATCTCTATTCTCCTACGGCTTGCTCAATTGACGAGGTTGCCATCTATGACAGGGCGTTATCAAGTGAGGAGATTATCAATCTGTATGGTAGAAGGCTTTCGTATTGCTTCCAGTTGCGGAGTGGCGGTTCTGCCGAGGCCGTCACAAACGACACCAATCGTTTTACCGGTCCGGATGGAACGACTAACAGTTATTACTTCGGAGAGAATAGAATACTTCAGACTGCCGGATCCTTCGATGTGACCAATCAGTTCGCGCAGTACAAAGCCTATTTTCTGAAGGATTCTTCTGGAATTACTCCGTGGATTGATGCTGTGGCGTTGTTCGGAGATGCAGGCTTTGATTACGATTGTTCGTTTCTCGATTTTCAACTTGGATCATTTGAAACGAACACGACGAACTATCCCGCAGTCTCAGGTACGCCATACCTTGGTATGGGCAAGAAGCAGAACGGCGGCTACTATACAAATGGCACGTATCTTTCCAGGATCTTCGATGCCGGACAGAGCAGCGCCAGTTGGCGAAAGCTTGAATGGGAAGGGCCTGGAGAATTGACTATCGACATTCCCGGTCTGATAGCATTGTATCACCTGGCCACCGATTGGGTCGACACTGCGGACGTAGTGGGTGGTAATAATCAACCCACTGCTGTCACGTTGCCGTCCGACGCATGGTCTGCCGTGCCTAAGCTAGGTACTGGTTGCTGCATGTTCGATGGGATCGGATCCCATGTCACCGGTTTTCCCGGTCTTTCCGCCAATATCATGTCTGTAGAGTTCTGGATCAACAACAGCAATGCGCAGGACGGTATCATGACGTTCGGGACGTATGCCGGTGGCGCGGCCTATCTTGCCATTTCGAACGGATTTGTCATTGCCAGCGGGTTCCCAAATACCGTGCCGCTAATTTATGTAAACGGGCAGACCGGATCGCGCAAGCTCACTGCCGGCTGGAATCATGTTGCGGTCACTATGGATAGGGTATTGACTGGGGCTGCGCTGGATGTGGGCGTCGCAAATGGCGACTACATGCAGGGACTGATGGATGAAATGGCGATATATACAAGGCAGGTTTCTGGAACAGAGATAAAGTCTCACTATCTGCTTGGCAGGCAAAACGCTGGTGGGTCTTCCCGAGCTGCTGTGCGTTGTTCCGACTCAATTGCCGTTCTGACAGGTATGGTGTGGTCTGCGGACTATCCTGCGTCGCCTTACAGTTTCAATACCAACGGTCAGTATTTCCAGTATCGCATGGTCATTGATGGAGATGGCAGCGTGTCGCCTGAAGTCAAGAACATCACGGTGTCTTATCAGACCCCAGGGTTGCAGTTTATGTACGACAATAATCAAGCAGCAGTGTACCAGGGGACTTTTGTTAATGACACAACGCGGTGGTACGGAGATGAGATAATGCTGACTGACCAGTCGCAATGGGGGCCGGTCAATCTGTCGTCGGAATCAGGGCTGGCGAGCGGATGGCATCTTGATGAGGAGTCCTGGGGTACCGTTGTAGATAGCGTTGGCGGAAAGAATGGCACTGCCTTGGGAGGCGCGCAGACAACGGCTGACTCGAAGGTCGGGCTCCGGTGCGGCGTTTTCAATGGTGTCAGCCAATACCTTACGCTTGGAGCTCCGACTGTCGGGAGTGGCGATTTCACCGTTGGGGCGTGGGTTCGATCTTCATCCACAAACAAGTGTGCGGTTGTCTCCACCTTCTCAGGTGGTCAGCACTACACGATCGAGTTCAATAGCGACGGGGTCTCCAGGGTGTCAGGCAGAGCTGCCTTTGTAATCAATGACGGCGTCAATGGTGCTAGAATTGCAGCATCTGTCATGAGCGACCTGAATGACAATAGGTGGCATCATATTGCCGGGGCGAGGAACGGTTCTATTATTCACCTCTTCGTTGACGGAGATCGGGTTGCCTCTGCCAGCATTGGCTCCTCATACGGAAGCGTGGGTTCCGGAACGCCGTATGTCGCCAAATACGGCACAAGTAATGTATTCTTCAATGGATATGTGGATGAGGTAGTCGTGTATCAAAAGGCGTTGAGTGACGCTGAGGCGGGGGAACTTTCTGGTGCGGCATACAAGACAAGAGACCAGGGCATCTATACTTCCGAAGTTCTTGATGCCAAACGGTCGGCGATCTGGCGGTGGCTGGCATGGGGCGCTGATGCTCCGTACAGCAAAGCGCTGACAACCGAAGATACGACACTGGTGGGGTTGTGGCACATGGACGGTGATGGCACTGATTCGGCAAATAGCAATGACGATGACCTGACAGGCACAAAAGGATGGAGCGCTGTCGGCAGATTCGGGGCATGCCTGTCCTTGAGTGGCGTGAACCAGTGGATGAACATAAGTGCTGTGGACGTTCTCAAGCCCGCTGTGCTTACAATTGAGGCGTGGGTTTATCTTAACAGGGTGGAAAGCAAGATCATTGTCGACAAGATCGACGGTTCCAATCGCGGCTATAGGTTGGGCACGGACGGCGCGGGCCGCCCATATTTCAGGGCTGGCAACCTTACGTGCAGCGATCCATGCCTGTCCTTGCAAAAGGGGCAATGGATGCATCTGGCAGGCACATACACCCCTGGTCAGCTCACTCTGTATGTGAATGGAGAAGTGCGCGCGGTTCTATCAGGAGCAGACACGGTGGTCTGTGACGCTGATCTCCGAATAGGTGCCGATTTGAGTGGAGGTGGTTGTGTTGACGGCAATATTGATGAAGTGGCGCTCCACGACAGGCGGCTTATGCCGGTCGAGATTCTTGATCACTACCGGTCAGGTGCTGTATCTCTCAAATTGCAGGCAAGGTCTTCGGGCGATCCGGTCTCCATCCTAACCATGCCTTGGCGGGGGCCTAGCGGGTCGAATGGCACGTACTACACCATTTCATCGGGTGAGGATCTTATGTCTTCGATCGATCAGGCCCAATACTTCCAGTATAGAGCCTACCTTTCCACTGAGAACCACAGGTTTACGCCCAGACTGCAGGGTGTGCGGGTTGATGCATCGAGTTACTCCACAAACAGCCCGAATGTGGATGTGGCGGTTGGCGTGTATTTTCCCGGCAAGCTGACGATGTTCTCTCATACACTTTCAAATTGTGTTGATGCATCAATCCGTTACCAGGTATCCGGCGATAACGGGGCGACCTGGTATTTCTGGCCGAGTTTCACGAATATCTGGTTGAACGCTGAGCCGTATGGCGGAGGGTATGACTACGCCAATCCCGTAAGTACAATCAACGCCAACATCGCGTCATTCTACAAGCAACTGTATGAGAAGAGTGGCATCACCAACAAGTGGAGAGCATTCCTGCACTCCGCGGGTCGTGACCCGGTAGCTCTTGATTCTGTGTCGATCGCATATTCGTCCGGCAGAATAGTGCTTACGGCTCCGAATGGGACGGAGACCAATAAGGATGCCTGGTTGATCGGCACCACGAATACAATCCGGTGGACGCGCGGTGGAACAGTGGAAGGTACTGTAAGGCTGGACTACTCCCTTGATAGCGGGACCAACTGGGTTCCGATCACCAACGGATACCCGGCTTCAGCGGACTCGCTGAAGTGGGTGACTCCTGGTAATGAATCCACCCACTGTCAAATGCGCATTATCAGTGAAAGCGCTCCCACAGAGATATGGGACATCTCTGACGGCGAGTTTGAACTCGTGCGGCGGTACCGGATTGTTCACCACAACGGCGGTCCGCCAACGTGGTACATCGGAGATACGAATCTCGTTGTATGGGGCGGTGCGCAATTGCTGGGAACGGTGAATCTTGACTATTCCGGGGATGACACCTGGACGAATCCGGTCCGGGTTGCATCGTCAAAATCAAGCGCTGGCGGCAACATGTCGAATACATTTGCCTGGGTAACGCAGGCAACAAATGCTGCTTTGCCGTCAGAGACGGCCAGGCTGAGAGTGCAGACCCCTGGTGGCCAGTTCACTGATTATTCGGATAATTTCTTCACCATGGCCGGGGTGGCAATTACCCAGCCAGGCATGAGCGTGCCTGGTGTCGTGCCAAAGGTGAAGAAGGATGCTGCGTATGACATAGTGTGGAAGTCGGCTGGTTGCAGCAATGTTGTCAGGATTGAACTGCAGTCGAAAATCGGCGAATCCTGGTCTCTCATAGACGGATACGTAACGAACTACACGGGATGGAACTCATACTCGTGGTATGTGACGAATAGTCCAACAGAGGAAGGCAAGATAAGAATCACCTCGCTTTCCGACCCGAGGGCATATGGAGAGTCCGTCCAATTCATCCTGGCGGCCATTGACGTTACGGAACCACGTGGCGATCCGGATTCGCTGAAGTCGGAAAAGTGGCTTGTGAATTCCACGCAGACCGTGAGATGGGTATCGGCCGGCGCCACCAACTTTGTGAATCTGCGATTTTCGACGGACAGCGGGAGTAACTGGATGCCGGTTGCGCTGCACTACACTAACTCGAATGTGGCCGGAGTGACCAACCAGTACACATGGGTGGTTTCCAATCTGCCGTCTGCCTCCGCACGTATCAAAGTTGAGGATTATGCAAATCCGGCTGACCTGTCGAGCATGTCGAAGTACAACTTCCACGTGGCGGGTGTTCGTGTTCTGTGGCCGAACGGGCCAGTGAGCCAGGAGTGGATAAAAGGCACTGACGGCATTATCAGATGGGATGAGGATGCCGTCGGGGCCGACGGATTCGTGGAGATATCATACGACGAAGGTTCAAACTGGGTTAACATTGCAGGATCTCCAGGAGCGGCTGTATCCCTTATCGATAAGGCGGCGCCGCCTTTCAAGCCTACGATTCCATCGGTTCGTTCGCTGGTGCGAGTTACGCCGCAGGACCCATCCCCATTCACCAATGTGTTCGACCAGTCGGATTCCTACTTTGCCGTGGCAGGTGTCCTGGTTGAAAATCCGACTAACGCCGCCGCATGGATGCTTGGTGGCACGAACGAGATCCGTTACCTTGCTGCTGCGACACATGCACCGGGCTTTCTCTCTGACATATACTACTCTGCGGATGGTGTTACCTACGACTCCTCGGCACCGATCAAGTTGAATGAAATATTCAGCGAGACGTATCCCGGAAGGCATTTCTACAACTGGGTGAGCGAGACGACACGCGAGCCTTCTGCAAACGCCAGGATCGTCGTTCGCGCAGGTACCTATACCAATTTCTCGTCCAAGTTCACGTTGCGTGGTATCCGCTTCAATGCTCCAGTGGCTGGAGATGTATGGGTTCCAGGCACCATAGGCGAGATGCGGTGGACCTCAGCAGGAATTGCAGATTCGTCTGAAGGCGACGTTTATGTGTCAACCATGGGCAACATTCCGTCGGCTTTTACCAACAAGGTCAATACGCTGCGTGTGACAATCAACGATGGTATTACCTCGTGGAACATTCCTTCGGAAATCGAACCAACAACCAACGCCGTTGCGAAGGTTGTGATCACGGTGGCTGCCGACAAACCGGACGACATCGGCATTACCGCATACTCGCTTCCCTTTACGCTCAAGGGGGTCATGATCACCAGCCCTACCAATGGTACAAAATGGGTACTTGGGGGGTCTGTCGATATCCAGTGGAAGTCTGCCGCGGCAGGAGGCAGTGTCGGTATCTACTATTCTTCGGATAATGGAACAAACTACGAGTTAATAACTGCCGCCTATCCAAGTCCGGATGGTTACAACAATTATACATGGAATGTGGGAACAACACGAATACCGTCGCCAAACGCCAGGATCAAGATTGTATCTGTCGGTGGCAGTTCAAGTATTTCACCACCTTTCACAATGAACGGGTTGAAGGTGACAGAACCGTCGAGGCAGAGCGTTTTCGCCCAGTCGTCAATAGTAAATTGGATCCGATGGGCCGCGACAGGTGATGATGGTCCGTACACTCTATCGTGGAGCACCAATGGGACAAGTTTCACATATTTCCAGACCGTCACTGGCGCGAAGGAGTACAACTGGGCGACTATTCCATCGTCGGCCATATCCACCTCGGTGCAGATACGTGTCGCTGGTACAACTTATGTAAATGCGTCCGAAATCTTTACGATTGTACTTAACCCGGATGTGTTTCTGATCTCCCCCGCGCAAGGGGACTTCTGGGGTGCTGGACTGGTCCATGCTGTCAAATGGTTGCGCGCCGGCATCATGACCACTGATTTCAAAGTCTGGTATTCCCTGAAGCCATATGTTTCGTCAAACGAAATCACTACCTCCATAACCTACGACGACGCGTCACAGATGTACACAATGTTGTGGCCCGTGCCCGACCAACTCACACAGGCTAAGATTACGGTGACTCACAACACAGATACGAACGTCGCGGACGTTTCGGGTGAGTTTAATATCTGCGGCCGGTTTATTGTATCAGACATCAACAGTGGAAGGGATCCTTTCGCCAGGCAACCTGTGTCTGTGACATGGCGAACGGTCGGATCAGTGCCGTTTGTAGATGTGTACTACTCCATAACTCCGCCATACCAGGCTGCGAGTTGGAACAAGATCAACAGTCTGCCTATACCAAACAAGTACAGGGTTGATTTGACCCCTGAGCCGACAGATTGGTCCTGGAGTATATTTGATCTATATCTGCCGGGCACGCCCATAATGACCACTGCGGCCCGGTTCAGGGTGCAGGAGGCACAGTACACGAACAAGTTCGACACCGAGAACCTTCCGGCCGGCACTGAGCGGCCGTGTGCGGAGTCGTCCGCCCTGACCATAAGGTACTACGGTATTTATTGGGATGTAGTTGATTCGACATCCACCAACTCGCTTGACAACCTTGCGGTCATAGATACCTCAGGATGGTCAGAATCGGGATTGAGCTGTATATTCCCCAACAAGATTCTCCACTACTATCCGTACGGCACATGGAGCACGGTCTGGTACAAGGAATACTACTTCGACGAAGTGGTAATGTACTGGAATAGCGAAAACACGGCTCTCGGTTCGCCGAATGCATGGACGCAGCACGTCCGCATGGTCAGATCCCAGATTCAACCGGAGTACCGCGTCCTGGCGAACTTTTCCTACGAACCTACGAATCGGGTTTTCACGGTCAGCGCATGGATGGAGCGTGGCGGTTCGATTATCGACACGCCGAACCAGTGCATAATCACGATCTATGATTCGGCAGGCAACGAGGAACAGAAGCTTGACAGCACGACTACCGGGTCGCTGCTCGGAACCGGTGTCTTTTGGATCAACTGGGATGCATCCATGCTTCCAGAGGGCAGTGTGCACTTTGCAAAAGTCGCAATTAAGTTTTCCGGCAACTGGTACTCATCCGGATTGATGTTTACATTGCGAGTGCCGGTCGGACAGGAAATCTCTGGAATGATAGCAGGTGTTTCAAATGCCGTGACTAACGTGTCTGCGGCCATTGCTTCGAATGAATTACTTGCGGCGGATTTCCGGGCATCGGCCGGGTCCAAGTTAGACTTCATAACGAATCGACTGGATATAGTAAACAGCCTTACGAACCTGCCCGACATGGTGCAGGCACTGTCGAATTCAATGGCCGGCCTAGAGGGTCTCACAAACCTGACAAGTATTTCGGATGGACTCAGCAACATTTGGCATTCCGTGAGTAATCTGCCGTCAATGGCGGCGGCGGTTGACATGTCTGTGGCCAAGATCGTGACACCAGCAACGACCATCAGGGTCGGGACTACCAATGCATTCATCTATCGCACCCGCAGCGGCTATGGGAACACGAAGATTACCGTGACCGACCGGGCGGGAACGCCCAGAGTCAACAACCAGGACATGCCTGAAATTGTCGGGACGGGTATCTACCGCTACGAAGTATGGTTCGATCCGGCATGGGGACTTGGTGAGTTCGCGGTGGCATGTCGAGACAGCGCGGCAGCGGATGCGCCCCATGATCAAATCGCGGTGCTGGTTGTTACCGAGGATTATTGGACCGACAAGGCAGCTCTCGGCGTAATGACGGGACAACTGGCGCGAGTCGAATTCAATGTTTCCAATATCTGGAACTCGCTGAGTGGCGTTGACCTGAATGCCGGATTCAGCAACATGATTGCGGCTGTTTCCAACATGCAGAGTACTATCGCAACCGCGGATCTCACTAATCGCACATTGCTGGCCATGAGCGTTGATGTAAGCAACATCTGGAACGGTGTTTCAAATCTGTCATCGCTCAGCAACCTGGTAGCCTTGGCCAATCTCAACCTGGCCGGAGCGCGGGCTGACGTAAGCAATGTCATGGCAAACGTTGCGGGCTTGCCGGCAATGGGTATCGCGGTCAGTAATATGTCGAGAGATGTGGAAAGCCTGGCATCATTGAGCAACCTGACAGCTCTTGCCAGCCTTGACCTGAGCGGTCTGAAGAACGATCTGACGAATATCGTTGCCAGCGTTTCGAGCTTGTCGTCATTGAGCAACCTGACGGCTCTTGCGAACATAGACTTCGCCGGCATCCGGACGGATGTAAGCAATGTCATGGCGAACGTTGCCGGTATGCCTGCGTTGGGTTCGACAATGAGCAATGTCTTCAATAATACGTCGTCACTGAGCAACCTGATGGCTCTTGCCAACCTTAATCTGGCTGGAGTGCAGACAGATGTAAGCAATGTCATGGCGAATGTGGCAGGCTTGCCGGCAATGGGGGCCACGGTCAGTAACATGGCGAGTGATGTGTCAAGCCTGGCGTCACTGAGCAACATCACGGCACTTGCGAGCCTTGACCTGACCGGATTGAGGATTGATCTGAGCAACATAGTGACGGAGGTTACCAGTCTGTCGTCGTTGACGAATTTGACGGCGCTTGCGAATCTGAACCTGGCTGGAGTACGGACGGATTTGAGCAATGTCATGGCGACTGTGTCCGGCGTGCCGGCGATGGGCTCGACGGTGAGCAATATGGCGAGCGGTGTGGCAAGCCTGTCGACACTGACGAATTTGACGGCACTTGCAAGTATAGACCTGGGCGGAGTGCGGAGAGATCTGAGCAATGTCATGGCTAACGTTGCAAGCGTGCCCGGTATGGGTTTGACCGTAAGCAACATCGCGACGGGTGTGTCCAACCTGTCTACGCTGACTAATCTGACGGCTCTTGCGAGTCTTGACTTTGCCGGTGTGCGGACCGATGTGAGTAATATGGTCGCGTATGTGCGGGGAGTGCCTGCGATTGGATCGACCGTCAGTAATATCTTCAACAACACATCGTCGCTGAGCAATCTGATGGCACTTGCCAGTCTTAACCTTGCCGGGGTACGGAGCGATGTGAGCAATGTTGCGACCGGGGTTACCAGTCTGTTGCCGTTGACTAATCTGACGGCTTTGGCAAGTCTTGATCTGGCCGGGGTGCGAAGTGACGTAAGCAACATGATGGCATACGTGCAGGGAGTGCCTGAGATTGGCTCGACGGTCAGCAATATCTTCAACAACACGTCGTCGTTGAGTAACCTGATGGCACTTGCAAATCTTGACCTGGCCGGAGTGCGGAGCGATGTCAGCAATGTCATGGCTAACGTGGCCGGCGTGCCCGGGATCGGTTCGACCGTCAGCAACATCGCGGTCGGCGTCTCCAACCTGTCGACACTGACAAATCTGACAGCCCTTGCCAGTCTTGACTTCGCTGGAATTCGTGCCGATGTGAGCAACGTTATCGCGTATGTCGAGGGAATGCCGGCAATGGGTTCTACGGTGAGCAACATCTTCGCCAGCACGGCGTCAATAAGCAACCTTATGGCGTTGGCCAGCATTGATATGGCGGGAGTTAGGATCGATGTGAGCAATATGATGTCGAGCGTTGCCGGTGTTGCTTCAATTGGATCAACAGTGAGCAATATTTTTGACAATACATCATCGTTGAGCAATCTGATGATACTGGCCGGCATTGACCTGGCTGGGGTGCGATCTGATGTAAGCAATATGATGGCGTATGTTGAGGGCGTACCCGCGATGGGTTCGACGGTGAGCAACATTTTTGCTGCAAGCCAGTTATCCCTTACCAACCTCTATGCGCTGAGAGTACTGACAAATCTCAATCTTGCCAGGCTCGAGAGCGACCTCGCATTCACTACCAACAGGATCGGCAGTATCAACTGGGCTGACATCGGGCAAATCAAGACCCTGGTTGCGGACATTGATTGGGCGGACATCGGGCAGATTCAGAGCCTGATTGCCGGTATTGACTGGACCACAATGGACACGATTTCAAAGAATGTTGAGGATCTGCGGTCATATACCGATGCGTCATTCAGCAGCTTGGATACGCAACTCGGGGCAATGGGGCAACTGGCGAGCGCTGTGGATGCCATGAGCGGCGATGTCAGCTCGGCAAGCGCCAGCGCTGCGGAGGCGGCCAAGCAAGCCAAGATGGCAAAGACTGCGATTTCAACGATCCAGGGATCGATATCCGCGCTGAAGCAGACAATGGGCAAGGGAGACAAGGACGGGGCTTTGTCGATGATGCAGAGCATTGTGAGCAAACTGGATTCACTGCAGAGTTCCACCGGACAACCGCCGAATCTGCAGCCGGTCATCGAGAGGCTTGAGGTGCTGGCAAAAGGCATCAACCTGCTTGCGCAGAAGAAGGACCTCGATCCGCTGGTGACCCTGCCTGCCGACCTGCGGGCGCATTCAGAAATGACCCGTGAGAACGTGGTTCTGGTCAACAACAAGATCGAGGAAATGCGAGCGATGATTGGCGCACTCAACGATATGGTCGACAAGATGGCCAATGCGCCGGTTGTTACGGAATGGCTGGAGGCGGAGTAGGGGAGCGTGAGAGATGTTGACCCCGCTAGGCGGGACATAGAGGGTTTCAAGGGCGAGCATAGAGCTAACGCGTTATGGGAGAGACTGAAAGATAGCGCATGAATAGGTAGTGGGAGCAGAAGGGTCGCCAGGCGTGGCGGCCCTTTGCATTTCTACCCCCAATGTTTCAGAAACTCCTTGTCCATCACTCTATGACAGGTGTACCTTTCGGAGTTGTGTCTGGTTGTATGCAGGGGATTGTATTGATGAGCAAGGTTAGCCATTACAGCGCCGCACTGTTGCTCCGCTTCGTCGGATTCATTTTCATTGGAACCGCTCTTGTCTTCTCGAGTTGGCTTGTCAGTAAGTTCGATCGGACACCACCGCTCGAACTCATCACCGCTATCGGGATTGCAGAAGCGAGGATCACGTTCCTTGTGATCGGCATTATCATAATAGGACTTGCCGAGTTAGTCGCCCCGGCAGCCATGTCTAGACTCCTCTCCAGCCTATTTGACAGGCCGATCGCAACGAAACTGCTAATCTCATTCCTGGTCGTATGTGTGCCATTGACAATTGTCGAGGTTGCAGTTCGCCCCTTTACGATTGCTCATCTGGAGAAGAAGGAATCATCACTCTTTGTAAGAGATGCCGATCTTGGATGGCGTTTGCGCCCGGGTATAAGACTCTGGGGCGGGGTTAAGGTCTCAATCAATGGCAAGGGGCTTTGTGGCCCGGAAATTCCATATTCCCGCGATGCGTCAAAGCCCAGAATCCTCTATCTTGGAGATTCCGTGACGTTTGGATTCCGTCTTTCGAAGTACGACCAGGCTTATCCTTTCAGGATTCAATCTCAGCTTGAAAAAGAACTTGGCCGCGAGGTTGAGACCGTCAACACCGCTGTTGATGGCTACTCTCAGTGGCAGGAGCATCTGGTCCTTGAGCGAGAGGGGGTAAGGTATGAGCCGGACATTGTGATTCTTGGATTCATTTTGAATGATGTCACAGAGAGATTCCATTTGGTCAAGTTTGGCGGTACGACCTTGGGGGGACAGATGAGTAATTCATACTATTCCCTGGAAGATTGGCTTCGGCATAACTCCGTTGTGTACGTTCTGATTCGGAGGTTCAAAGGCAAGGTTCATTTTGGCACGGATGTCCAGAAGGGTGCTGCTGCTCACGAGCTTGAAGAAATAAAGGATCTTGCAATGTCGCCGGAAGCACCGGTTGTCCGTAAGAACTGGGCTTTGACTCTGGCGGACATGGACAAGATTGTGGATTTGTGTCAGAAGCGCAGGCTTCCACTGGGTATTGTGGTGTTTCCGTTCACGTTCCAGTTCGAGGATCATGAACGTCTCTCGGCGCCGCAGAAAGTGCTCAAGTCCTATTGTGAGGCCAGGCATATTCCCTGTCTGGATCTTCTCCCGTTGCTGGCAGGCCATCTTCAGAGTCAGACAGATACGATCAAAGATCTGTTTCTTGATGACGATCATCTTACGGCCCGCGGGAGCCAGATGGTCGCTCAGTTCGTTGTAGATTGGCTGCGGTCAGAACAGACGCTCTGGTCGCCTCTTCTAGCGCCATGCGGTGCTGTATTTGCTGATGGAGATCACAGGCAATCACCGACAAGACTCATGGAGAGCCATAAGTGACAGCAGCTTTCGTAAGGCTGTCTCTGGCTGGTCTCTTCAAGATCGGGACAAGCCGGTCTGCTCGACTCGGAAAATAGTGGAGGTTGGGAAACATGCGAAGGCTGCAGATTTGGCAGGCTTGTCTTGTTGAGCAACTGCGTTTGGTTATTCGTGTGTTGGTCCCTGCCTGGAGTACTATTCTGCGGTTCAGCCTGCTTGATTTGGTTCTTTGCCTAATCCCTGTCCTGTACCTCATTCTCGCCACTCGTTACCACTATCTATTCTCGGAATGGCCGCTGAAGGCCCACTTCTACTATCAGAATAAGCATTGCATCACGATGAGCGGCTTGCGGGTCGTTCCCTTGCTTTTTGTATTTGTTCTTCTAATGGCTGTCGTTGCCCGCTTTGGCCGGCGCGGTCGAACGTTACCGGTTTTGCTCCTCATTGTTGCAATCAGTATGCAGTGGGCTTTCTCCTGCCTGGAAGGAATAAGCGGACAGCGACTATCCAGAACGCTTATTCATCCGCACTTCGGACATTCAGAATTTGTTGCAATAGCGCATGAGGATCGCAACCTGAGTGATATCGCGACCAACTATGAATCTTTGTGCAGGAACGATCAGGAGTTCGTATTTTCGAAGTCTAAGCCGCCAGGGCAACTCCTGTTCTATTCAATTACAGCTCGGATCTTCCAGGTGCTGAGGTTGGAACAGCCATTCAGAGTCATCGCCGACAAATTTGGCTTCTACAAACGTGATCCACTTACAAGTCTTGGCGCGTTTGTAACCATCATGTTCTCGATCTTCTCATGTTTGCCGGTACTCGTTCTCTATAAGCTTGGCAAAGTCATCAATGACGAGACGTTAGGCGAGTACTGTGCGCTGACGTTCATCGCTTGCCCTGCAATCAACCTTGTTACGATGCATTTGGACCAGGTACTGTACCCTTTACTCGTATCGCTTGTTCTTCTGTGTTCTGTCCTAGCCGTGCAGCGCCATTGGGCGATAGCACTGATCGTATCTGCTCTTGTCTACTTGTCGGTCTACATTTCTTTTTCACTTTTGTTTGTGTTGCCAATGATCATTGTATTATGGGGGTCCTATTTCCTGCTCATCCCCAAGATGCAACCTCATCTTCTTAAGGTGTCGGCAGTATTTACGCTTGGCCTTCTTCTGTGTTTCGTGGCATTTCAATGCATTTTGAACTTCAGGCTATGGGCGGCCTATCAGAGAGCCATTGAATTTCATGCAGCTTGGAGAAATGTCACCGGACTTATCGGATGGCGAGGGAATATCAGGAATACTGGGTATCCCCTTTACTCTAGTGGTTTCTTAGAGCTTTCAATGATCTCATTGTATGACTTGGCTTTATGCACGACCAACTGCTCTACGAGCCGATGGAAGATCTTTCCGACATGGCGCGATCGT
>Ga0247841_10001753_pt1 | contig 46265 bp, 56 predicted proteins | sample LaCruzMarch2015__2_FD_192410 | JGI IMG/M metagenome (GOLD analysis project Ga0247841, IMG submission 192410) | Freshwater microbial communities from meromictic Lake La Cruz, Castile-La Mancha, Spain - LaCruzMarch2015_18m | ecosystem: Environmental > Aquatic > Freshwater > Lake | place: Spain... | reverse complement strand
GGTGATAGTGACCCGGTTGATCTACAAACTTTCCATCGGAACGTTTGATCAGCCATAATTCATCACCAACAGCCGGTGTCCATGCTGCAGTGAGCAATGAGAAATTACCTGAAGCTGCAATGGTAACGCCGTTGGTGACATTGCCACATTTAAGACGGATTGGGGTTCCTACAACAGCATCGTCAATGTTTGTCAGCGCCGTGGCCTGTGTATTGGCAACCGATACAAGGCTGGTATGATTCAACACACTGGGCGTTGTATCATTTGCATCCATGTTGATATAATAATCTGCGGGCTCATCCACATCGTTGCAGAAGATCATCTGCGTGGAATAATCCGAAGGCATGGCTGCAGCTGAAGCGAATTTCTTACCTGTACGATAAGCCCAAACAGATTCTTTCCAGTTTGACCATACTTTGAGTGTCCAGTCCTGTTGTTCGAAATTAAAGTTAAGCATTTCTCCCGGTTTGTCTTCAAACAAGGCAATATTCCCTTCGATCGTCCAGATCATGCGTTTGCTTTCACCCAAATTCGGTATGGCAACGATCTTGATACCCGGATATTCCTTCACATAAGAAATATTTGGTTTGTAGTCCTGGTTCAAACCATAAAGAACCTCCAGGTTTTTGTGATAGGAGCTAAGGGCATCCACTGACATGTACAGAACCAGTTTACCTGAGTCGCGTAGAACTGCAGGAATCAGTTTGGTAGAATTGTAAATGTAGTTTGCAATTGTCGAAACAGTCCATTCACCAACGGTAAACGGTTTTATTTTGAACAGAGCGATTTCGTTCTTGATAAATTTCAATAAACCATTGCTGGCCTGAAGAGATGTGCCAGGAACATTGGCTGTCGGGTTCTTACGAACACCTTTCAACCAACGGATTTCCTGCTCATTTTTCAATTGCTTCCCGGATTCAACCATCACGTACTCGACGAACGACCACTTCATGGTGGATGATCCTTCACGGTTGAGATCTCCGATCCATTGTTTTTCGAGAGCCTTCAGGTCTGTAAATTTGTGAGCGAACATAACGTCATACATCGTTATGATCTCTGGCTCGAATTTGTAACCACCTTTTACGACGTTATCAAAACTGCTGGAAGTATTGTCTGCCTGTGACAATTCATCCAACCACATGTTCACAAGTACCGACTGGTCTTGATACCCGCTCTCAAGGTTGAAGATCGTGTTGGCAATAGTAGGAAGCGACATGAGGAAACTTTGAATTCCTCGTTGGTTACGGGTACGGTAGTAATCCCCCAGGTCACTGGTCAGGGAGGAATAATCAAGGGAACTCACTGCCATTGGAGCTGCAAAAGAAATTCCCTGACGTTCCATCAGTTTAGCATAAGCCCTGACATTGAACGGATGCTTGTCATCCATGGCGAATGATGTAGCTTCAATACCGAAAAGGTGCGTATCCTTACCAGTTGGCACCCATTTTTTATTCTCTCCTTTCATCGGAACGATTTTGGGATTCGGATCTTCTTCCGGCTTTTTGGTTAACAGAGTGATTGTTGCTTTTTGCTCAGTTACGATTGCTTCAAACTGATCCTTTGCCGTTTTTTCAGCTGTAAGATCGGATTCTAATTTTCGCTGAGCTTCCAATGAAGCAGAGAGTTTGCTCTGCATTGCGTTGATCATTGCGGTGACTGTCGAATCTTCTGTCTTCGCACCGACAGGATCTTTGGTATATGCTTGAACGAACTCATCGGAAAATTCCTTTCCATATTCCGCCTCAAGCTTCAGTTTATGTTCCTCTTGTAATACTGCTGTGCCATCCGTCTTAAGTTTGAGGAATGTGAGGACGGTCAGGATCATCTGTTTCATTTGTTTAATTTTAGTTGTTTAGAATATTGGATAATTTTATTTTTGAGCCCTAATTGATAGGCATGTTGAACGGCATAATCCAGGGTATTGATCTCATCGATCAAACCCAGTTCTTTTGCTTTTTCAGCAAAATAGATTGCGCCGGTAAATACTTCAGAATCGGCACCGATACCAAGGTTCTTCTGAATTGATTCATGAAATATCTCATTGATGAAATCCACAACGGCAAGCATAGGGGCAGTATCCTTACTCTCAATGAATTTACGGAACTCTTCATCCTTACGTGTTGCCTTGGTTGCGTATAGATCCGTGATTTTAATACCAATCTTTTCCAGCATACCGGTCATGTCCTGGATCGAAGTCTTAGTTCCGATAGATCCTATCATGTCCATCCTGGAGGTGGCAATGCGGTAAGATGCCCCGGAGATGATCCACATGGCAGAGGATGCTGCCATACCGGAAATAATAGCAACAGTTGGTTTTGAAAGAGTCTTAATTGTTTCTGACAGAATATCAACCTGGGCTACCATCCCCCCTGGAGAATTGACCATCAGAATAATAGAATTAATGGAAGAATTGCTCTCGGCAATTCTAATTAACTGAATAATCATTGACGTATCCCAAGAACAGATCACGCCATCAACAGGGATGACAGCCACGCTGTTTTCAGGAAGATCCGGATCATTCAATTCATACCATCGTACAATTGGATTGGAATTTTCTGAACCCTCACCAGGTGAATATCCAGCAACATTGATTTTCTTTTGCTCAGAATTAACTGTAATGTCAATCTTCTGGCCGTTGAGAAAAGCAATGAACAATGGCACATACGAAAGCGCAGTATCGCGGTGTATGAGCCATTGAGCATCAAGGATCTTGAAAATCCGGGTGAGCATACCAATAATTTAGGATACAATATTATATGGTATGCTTGCCTTATTAAAGGACTGAAAACATTTGAGTATTAATCAGCTGGCGCCCACCAGGAAGGTTCTGTTGCATTGCATGTGATAATTATTTCACTCCCCGATAACTTATTACTTGTTTGGCTATTGCGAATAAGTCTGGCACCATTATCGGTAGATCCGAACAGTTTTAATTTTTCATCTGAATATCTGATTAATACGATAAGCGGTCTATCCTGAATTTCATCAAATTCTAAATTGTTACCGCTATCCTCTCCAGGAAAATTAAACTTAAGGGACTGCTCGTAACCAATACCCGGGTCATCCTGTTTTGGTTTTTCGATGAATTCGGCAGTGGATGGAGTAAAATATATTTGTCGCCAGGATCCGGAATTTTTTAATCTGATTAATTTATGGAACCGGTCAGTTCCGTTTACCATGATCGAGACATCCGTGCATAATGTCACCCATATTGAACAGATGATCGGAATCAGACTTGAATTTTTTTGAATTGTCATTTTGTTTGATTTAAAATTCCAATAATTCTTATGTTTCCAAAAATTCCTACAATTTCTGAAGGTCGTTTTGGTGATGCTTAACTGCGGAGTTTTTTTTGTTTCTAAATAACCTACGTTTCCATCTGATTGTCACATACCTTGCATAATCTTTATCAAGCAAATCAATACAATCTACTGGTAAATTATATTCATCCATGAAAAGTTCAATGGAATCCTTCCTCACGAAGCCTAAATTAATATGTTTATCCATCGAAGAATGGAAATGAATCTTAAAAAACTCGTTAATTCGCTTCTCAAATTTTTGCTGCTTCAAATCACTCAAATAATTGTAAGAACGAATATCCTTATTCTCAAAGAAAGGCAGGGCTATCCTTAAACTCATTTCTCCATAATCAGGTTCTACAAATGGTGATGGCGGAATACTGAGAAAAAAATCAAGCATACTATTAAATTCATGTCTGCGTGGAAAACTGATCGGTTGATCCCCGTACAATTTTTCCAAAAAACGTATTAAATAAACCTGGCATTTCACAGTAACTATAACAGGAGAACTCATGAGGCTTTAATTAGTGGATACCTGTTGAATTTTTTGCGATTACAAAATAACAATTTCCAGTGATCTTTTAAAATAGACATTTTATTTTCTTTGGGAGAATATGACAGAGGGGCTTGGTAAAAAATGCCTAAATTTTAGTACGGCAGTACATAAGTACATTTATTTTTTTAATTATTTATATATCAAATAGTTAGTATATTTAAAAATGATATTTTTATATTTTAGTTCAATTAGTTCAAGTTCGTGTCAATTTTAGTACGCTAGTAAAGTCTTAATTATCTGTATTTTAAATGCTTTAAATTTTAGTACGTAAGAAAGTACTAAATTATCCCTATATATTATAAAGTATATCCTTAAAAATAGTAATATAATAATAATATAAGTATATATATATGTCTACCAAATCGTTAAGAAATATTAATGTACTTCAGCACTAAAAATTTTCTTATGAGAAATGGGGTGGCGGGGAAGAAAAAAGGCTAAACTAGGAGATTTTGATAAGGAGTTCGTGCAGGAGCTTCGCTCACTGCACTCACATGTTATTAAAAATGCCAGGCATGCGCCCGGCATTTGAATAAACCATCTTTAATATACTATATCGAACGGGGAGAGATCGTTGATCCTGGACGAGATAATGAAGTCACTTTTCCGATAGTTTCGATTAGACTGCTATTTTGGAAGAATAAACACAATTGTACCGGAATTATAGGTAAATACAATTTCATCCTATTACGGGAATAATGTACTTCTTGAAATGAATCAATCTTTTACCACCAGATCTCCACCACTTAGTTTCATTTATACCCTTATGGTAAATCCAGTGCTTTGCTTTGTAAAGGATCGCGTTCACAATAGTTACCAGCACTCCTTTCATTAATGTTATTTTTTGCCGTGTTGGCAGGGTCTATGTCACGAGTAAAAGCTTAGGTGAGAGCTGGAGTTCGTATTCGTATAATCGTAGTTGTAATTCGAGTTCGTAAAAACGAACCTGACACCGGGAGAAAGAACTATCAGCTTGTGTGACATACCACCGGAAAAATTTACTTAAAAATGGTTAAATACTTACGATGAATTTCAATGAACTGCTTGCCAAAGTGATCCGCCTGTTCTTTGTTTGGAAAGCAAAGGCGAGAGCCGGAGTTCGTAGCCGAATCATCGTAGTAGTAAAACGAGTGCGTAAAAACGAACCCGACACCGGGAGACCAGTAAAATACCGGGAACCATTTCTTTTGTCTTGAATCTACCCAATCAGGTTCCCAATCTCCCCGGATTGCTTTAGCCTCTAATTTCAATTCTTTGTAAGCCAGTTCATCAGGGGTGTTATAACCCTCGATGGATTTCTGGTATTCCTGCCGGGTCTTTTCATCGACTCTGTTAAGAGCGTCTGCAAGTGTCAGGATGGTCAGGAAATTAAACACATCATTCATTGATTTCTTTGTTTTCATGATTTTAAAATTTTAGAGTAACATTGTGTTATATTCTTTGATAAATCGTTTTGCAATTGTCTCACACCTTTTCTCATCAACAAAGCAAAGGCGAGAGCCGGAGAACGTATCCGCACAACCGTAGTCGAAATCCGAGATCGAAAAAACGAACCCGACACCGGGAGAATACTTGAAAATGGGAAACCACTTTTTTTGGTTGGTATCACCATAATCAAACTTCACGCCTTCATTCACAACCTTGATGATAAGCTTGATTTGCTCTTCAGCAATCCGATCAGGTGTGGTGTAACCCGAAATTGCCTGCAGATAATCATCCCTGGTTTCAGAATCAGCCTCCTTTAAGGCATCATCAACCGAATTTATACGGTCTAAAATATTCCCTTTGACTGACGTGCCGAAACTGTTCGTCAGCACCTGCTGAAACCATGAAGGTACATCAGGATACAGCTTTAATGCCGTGGATTTGTCTAATTTTAATAATTCCATAGGTATTTGATTTAGGTTTATAATTATTATAGTTATTCTGCACTGAGATATCCTAACCAAAAAATGTCTTGTGGTTCAATAAGTCCGCTTTCTTTTGTCGAAATTATTTGCACATCTGAATATCCTTCATTGTGACATATTTTTCCGATTTTGAGGCTTCTGCCATTAAGTGATACGCCTCTCTTTGAAAGTTTCTCAATTTTTTCTGCAACATTCTTGCAGGTGGTGATAATAAAATAGTTTTGCATGTTCATTATTATTAGTGAGCGAGTTCGTCAACAATATATCCATATGAATTTTCATTTAACCATTTAATCATTGTATCAGTAACTGGTATAATACCCAACATCATTAATTCTATTCCTCTTGCTAATGATACTTTTTTCATTTTCTCACCTTCTTTTTGCTCGTAGAAACAGGGATACCATTTAAACTCTCTCGTTTTAGCATTCCAGGTTCGGGTCGTCCAAGATTGTGTTGTGGCAATTGTTTTATTGCCGTTAACGCTAATTTTAGTGCAATTGCTATCCATAATTTCTTCCATTTTGTTTACTTTTTTTGTGCGATATCGGTTGTACATGGTTTATTATACTATCTTTTCAAACTCAATTACCCATACCCAGGGATTTGCATCCCAGGAATCATCTCCATATATAGATTTCCACAATCTTTTAAAGCCTAATCGAATATCCCCATAAACTCGATTTGAAGGATTATTGTAATTGCCCATTCTTTGATCCATAGATAAATCTTCGTCAGAACTACAAGATCCTTCAAGTTTTGCATCATTTTCGGAAATATCACTCAGCCTTTCAAACCTGATCTTTGTAATTTCAAGACATATCCTGTGCGCATCCTTTGGCATGTATAATGACGGCTTCCATTTAATTCCATGTTCTAACATGAATTCTTCTATAGAAAGCCTATCCAAATCACTTATGGTGGCTTTATAAAAATATGGTTTACGGGTAAGTTTATTAAGGTATTCTTCACTACCCGTATGGAAGAATGTTTCCCTGACCCAAAATCGATCACCAGGAGCACCGTATGGACAATGAATCCATCTCCTGTCATTCTTCATTTTCTCTATTAACTTAGCATTAAAAGCAATCAGGTCATTCTGAAATTCAACTTCAATAAGCCCCTCTGTCGGAGAACAATCACATGGTTCGGCACATAAGGACGGATGATACGGATTTCTGAAAATTCTCCTGGTCATGGTCTTTCTTCCTTCAAGGATTGCCTTTACCATGGGTGTGCTGAAAATAATTGGTCGTTCTTTCATAAGTATGATTTTATATTTTCTTTGTAAGTAATACAATGATGAGTAATTGAATTTATCCAATCCTTGTGCGGGATCACAGCGCCGGGACCGGTCTGTGCACCTACAAAAAGTAAATCGATTTTAGAAAAATCCACTGCAGACATGTCACTCAGCAAAGGTTCAACAAGTACGAACCTGGTGAACTTGCAGCTGCAGGAACTGAGTATGTCTACCCGATGCTTATTATGAGCATAATCAATTGAGGTCCCAAGCCAGCAATTGGCAGGTATCCATTGTTGATACTTCAGGTAAAATTCCGGCCGCTTTGTCAAGAATTGGAAAGTATGTCGCTCGTTTTCAACAGCAACCTGTATTATAGATTTTATCCATCGATCTTCAATCCCTGGTGAAAATATATCCGACATGCTGCACACAAAAATCTTTGCCGGTTTCCACCTGTCGTATGGCTCGGTCAGACGTTCCTCGAAGAATTTAGGAATATTGAAACTGGGAATAAACTTATATTGACGGTTCATTCGCCTGGCCCAGCAATAGGAGCACCCGATCTGGCAGCCAACAATCGGATTCCAGGTAAAATCACAAAACTCTATGTTTGTTCTGTTCATATCAATATCAGTGATCTAAATTTCGTAACCAGAAAAATGAGAGTTCGCAATAATGAAATATTCGACACCGCCGCTTTTATCATTTCCTCCCGGCTTGCCATATTTATCCTTGATATGAGGATTGAACATTAAGCCCATGTAATCACACCAGGCGATCATCTTTTTACGGAATCTTTGTGGCGTCATGTATTTGGCTTCAAGTTTCACTTTATCAAGAAAATTGTTATACAACTCCGCTCTTGGTATCTTACAGTTCATGTTTGTAGTTCCACTGTTTACATTATCGTATTCGACAGTAAAATATTCTCCCGCCCACATGAGGAAATTTTCTCCTATCAATTGGCGAAGCCTTCTCTTTTCAAGCCTTTCAGTGGGTGGCATGATCAGTCCGGAGTGACCGACTCCCCAGCCTGCTTTTTGTGCACGGAAATAGAGCATAAGGCAATAAGCTGCAAAGTTGTAAGTGAGATTCCATTGCTTCTCATCCCACTCATCGAAAAAGTTCGTACCAAATTCATCCAGCGGCTTATAATGAGCATTATAGTAATCGCTGAATGCGATCAGTGCCTGCCTGTCCTTATACGAATCTGATGCACCATTCACTGCATGATTGGTTGTGACGAATAATTTGGGAGTATATGCCGGGAATGTTACTTTTATCATTCCTTTGCGGTTCACGGTCAATTGACCGGTGATGATCGGAAAGAGAAAGTCAAACTCAAAATTAGCGCGGCAGTCGTCAAGTATTATAAGATCTGTTTTTTCTGATACTTCTTCCCAAAGAAAAGGATCACTCTCCAAATCTTTACTCTTTGCTCCAATTATAATAACGTTAATGATGTGTTTTAAAAACTTACCGAGTAAACTCTTTCCTGTTCTACCGTTGCTTTCGCCAACCTCTGAAAGTTTTCCATCCATTGCAATGACGGCCTTTTGACATGATGCATCATTGTACCTGTGCAACATGTAGCCAATGGCGGTCATTTTTGAAACAAAGTGAAGGTTGGTTTCGTAGCGTTCTTCTATTGACCTGGAATCATATACCGGTTTTCGGGTTTCCGGATCCTGAAACTTTTGCCAGAAGAATTCACCGGTATTAATCAGGTACTGAATAAAATGGCTTTCTTTGGCATCCTCGGACAGTGTTACATCAAACTGTCCGATCAGGTTTTCAAACTTTTGCTTATCGAGATTGTTCTTCTCTAAGAATGCTTCATCAATTTTGTCAACAGAGATAAGTCCGTTGGGAATGACGGATACATTGACATCGCGAACGTTTTCTTTCCAAACGTAATGCTGGAGATCGCTCATGGGCTTCTCTTCAATTCCTTCACTGGTGATCTTCCAGTATTTGTCATTAAAAAAAAGGTACTGGTAATTCTTATCGGCGTATTCAAAATGAAGTTTCCCGCGTTTTCCAAAGAAATCAAGGTTTGAAAGAGAGTCGGGTCCGAAGTACATTTTACCACCGCGATAAAGCATATCCATCACTTCAACCATATCGCTTTTATCAGCGATCTCTTTTGTGAATTCCATCACAAAATCACGGATGTACCAGGATTCAACGATGTGTACGACTTTATCGACGATCATGCTCAGAAAGAATTTACTATCGGCCATGGTGATACGCCCAAAGCCCCGCCTTTTTAAAAAGTTATAAGCATACATGTACCGGAAATGATACTGTACATATTCAGATCCCTTACGATCTGTCTTGATTATTTTTTCCCAGTACTGTTCATCTTCCTGAAGGGGTTGGGCGGGTTCAAGTTTCGCTTTATCTCCGAATTTCCATTTATGTTTCCCGATGGTAAATTCCGGAAGGGTTTGAAGAAAATCATAATATTTTTTGGCAAAAGCATCGGCGCTCTGAAGATTCCAGAATTCAAGTAGTTTTAGGTCCGGAACATTGGAAATTTTATTGAGATGAACATATTTTGGTTTATTACCTTTACTTTCTCCGTCCTTCTCGTTGATGGCCTTATTGATGTCTTCAAGCAACTCATTCTCTTTCAATTTCAGTGATCCTGCAAGCAGGTCATCAATGCCTTTCTCTTTTTGATCGTTTTCAATTATATATCCGAAATAGATCTCAAGATAAATTCCACTGTTAATAAATGTTTTGAAATAATCCCTGAAATTACGCACCGCCCAATAAAAAGAGTATGGTCGCTGATCAACACGGGATCCCGGTTTAAGATCATGGCTGATGTGATCCCAGTCACTGTCCAGGATAAATACAACCTCTTCAACTCCGCAATCCTTAATGATGAGGTTAAATTCATATGGGAGTACATTATTATGGCCAATGTTTTGAATGCCCATAATACCCACTGAGGGAATGCCGTGTTTGCATGCTTTTATAGCTTTTTTTTCGCCCTCCTGAATATACAGACGTTTAATTTGCCGGCGTTCATGGTAAATTCTTCTTATATCTTCGGGGATAAACAGATGTGATCCGGACCCGTATGGTGACGAGTACTTCATCGCACGTCCGTGTTTATCCAGGTTTTGTTCCGGATATTGCCATCTTATTCGATAAAGTTGCTCTTGTTTGCTTGTTTTTGGTTTGGTAAACATGACAGGTTTACCATATAAATCATAATACCAGATAATTAAATCATCACCATCTTTTAATTTACCATATATATCGCGTGTTCCCGGTTCAAAAGTATTCACAGAAACTTTTGTATCCTGATCAACTATATGCCAGGCTTTTTGATCTTCATCTGATAAACCCGATAAGGTAAGTTGTACATCCCGGAAAGTAACTTTATTTGCACCCCCTTTTGACTGTGGTCCTTTCAGTGGTTTCTCCTTTTCAAGAATAATATTGTATTTATCAGCCAGAAACTTTAGAGCCCTGGGGTAATCCATCTGTTGGGTTTCAATAAGAAAGTCAACCGGGGACTTGCCGCCGAAATCACAGGAGAAACATTTGTATATTCCTTTTGATGGGGTTACGATTAATCCCTTTCCTTTTCCTTCCCTTCCGCATTTAGGGCATTTGCCGCGAAGACTGGTTCCCGATTTTGTCAATGGAATAAAATCGGGAATTACTTCCTCAATCTTGGCAGTATTTAGAATATTTTGAATGCAGGAAGGGGTAATCTTCATAATAAGGAGAAAAAGGGGTCTATGTTATTTAATTCGAAGGACTCTAAGGGAAGGAACTTGATCATTGATTTAATGAGGGGCAACCTGTTACCATGGTAACCGATTATCATTTGCTGATCAATATCCCTGATGAGGCGGACTTTTCTTAAATCAAAACATTTCCAACCAATATCTGGAATGTGAATAGCATAATGAAATATCAGGTCGTGATCTTCCTTGACAATGTTCGCAATCAAAACATTTTGTACATCAAGCAACCTTACGCGCTTGGTTTTGATCCCAATCGATAATTCAAGCATAACCCCGGACTTCCTGGCTTCATCATTACAATGATTACAAAGATCATGTTGGTCATCCGTCCACGAACATGTTCCCAAATCAGGATGGTAACAACCGTGGTTGTCCGTACATCCGCAAACCTTGCATTTTCCGTTCATAATGTTTTTATTAATAAATAGAGGTAGATGCGCCGACGGGAATCGAACCCGCTGTCTTAGGGATATGAGCCCCACGTAGAAACCGTTTTACCCCGGCGCTTATCTTCTACAGCCTACTGGCCGGAGGATGCTTTCTTTTTCTTAGGATAAGCCTTACCGGAAGGCATTACGACGTTATATTTTTCCGGATGATTGATTTGATCAACATCAACCTGTTTTGATTTTAGAAGATCGATCAGATAAAATGCCCTTGCCTCTGTTTCTGAAGGGAAACTGTGCGTCTTTTTATCGCTCAATTCCGTTTGCCAAAATCCACCAGGCATTTTATGAACGATGACATTTTGAAGAAATCCCCAAGGGATCATGTTACCTAAATCGAACAATGTAAATGCGGGAACAGTCTCATTTTTATTATCGAAAATTTGAGTTTTATTCCTGGGAATGAGTTCCCATATTCTTTTACCTGGTAAAAATCGCCAGTAATTCTCAGCTTTTAACTGTACGCCAAATGCTTTGAGTAATTTACCTGTATTTGGTTGAGTGACCTGGAGTTCTAATTTCATAGTATTCCTTCTTGTTTTACTTCATTTTTAATAGAAATAGTCAATTGTTTTCCGACCTCGTTGCGCGCGAACACAACAATGTCATACATCCTGTTTTTGCTGGATTCAAAGGAGGGATTCCCTGGAGAGGGTAGAATATTTTGAAGATCCTGTTCCAGTCTTAATACCAACTTACATATTGAAATTAAATCCTGTTCCTGGAACCATCTTTTTGCGCGCTGGCATTTATCAAGTGAATCACTTCTTTTTTGCGTTTTGTAAAATGCTTTATTCGTGCCAGTATCATTGAGTATTTGCGAGTGATTCACGTACTTTTCGAAAAGAAGTAATATGTAAGTCATTTTGCAGCTGTAGATATAATTGTCAGCGTCGCTTTTTTCAAAGTAGCTGCGTTTATCTACCTTTTCACCGTAGCCGATGTCGAATTTTATTTCGAGATCTACAATCCCGCTGGAGGGATGAACCGAATAATTGGATACCTGGAACATATGCATATTAATCTCCTGTTTGAAGGTTAAAAATTTCAGTTTCAATTGCCACCTTTAATTCCTGGGTCCTGTCAATTTTTGATTGGTAGGAATCCATGAATTCTTTTGATAGTTTTAGTCCGGAATTCTTTTCGGCATTTTTCCGCAATTCCATATGTTTTGCCATTGATAATTCAAGCCCTTCTCTGATAATGAGAAGGTCGGGAATAGAAAGAAGTGAAAATGATTTTGCCATCAGGGTTTTGTTTTATTGAAAGATTTTTTAACAAGATCGAGACTCATTTGCTGTAAAGACTTTGCCCTCTGTTTGCTTAATTCCTCACTATTGTATTCTTCAGTAGGTGATCTGTTCCGGATCTCACCTGGGGATTCATCGCAATTGGCTACCGGTTGGAGTAATGCCGGCTCGTTCGCGGTATTTCCAAAGAGGTCCAGTTGTGTTGATTCAGGAATCATATCAATGAGTTTTCTTTAGCATATTTGAGAATGCCCAATTTGTTATTAACACAAAGTTTGCGCTCGATGCTGCGTCGGTGGTTGTTAACCGTGAAAACGGAGATGAACAACCGTTCAGCTATCTGCTGATCCTCCATGTTCTCACAAATCAATTTGAGAACCTCCATTTCACGTTCTGAAAGGTTTGTATTGAACTTGGGCATGCAAATGGTATTTTCCCATTTACATTCACCCCGGATTGGGCAGGGAACAAATTCGAGGTTAAATAACAAGTCGGATCTCAGATCGGGTTTATTATCGTAGATCCCGAAATTGCATTTTCCAAACCGGCGCACCATCAAGAATTTGAAATGTGCCGAATTGGTATATATTGAAGATAAAGCTGTGAAGGCCTCAGGATAATTATCCTTGATAATTTGATAAAGTAAATTGATAAATTCATGATCTTCTTCACCCAGGGGCTTGCTTATTCCGTTTTGCTGGAACATCAATTCTGTCTGATCTGCCGAAAGGAAGAATTCAATTTCCTTCATTACTTCACTATTGGGAATAATTCATCAACAGGGATCCCTGTGTATTCTGAAATCTTTTCTTTGGCCAACTTGGGGACATTGCTGGCACCGTTCATCCACTTGTAGAAAGTATCAAGGGTAACGCCACATTCCCGGACGATCTCATCACGAAACTTTGAACGAGGCGAAGTATCTTCGATACTATCATAGTAGTCTTTAAGTGTCATTTTTTTGTTTTCTACGATCATGTATTATTAATATTATAAAAACATTATTAAATATATATGACAAAAGTATATTATATTTTCATTTTCCGGTTACTATATTTTTCATTTTTATGTAATTTATTTTCATTCTAAATTTTAATACTGCATAATATGTTGGAATATAAAAGAATAGCAGATACAATACAAAGCAGGAATTATAAATTAAAGAATTTTATCCCCCAGGTTGCGGATTTAACAGTGCAGGGATTTAAAAAAGCGATTGAGCGAAAAACATTAAAATTATCTGCATTAGAGGAGATCAGTAAAGCATTGAATATTAAAATGGAATATTGGTGGAAGGATGATGATGATAGTTTTATAACTCCAGGAAATGACCTTAGATACGAGTCTATTCTAAAAAAAGAAAATCAAAAACTGAAAAAGGAATTAGATCGTAAAGATCTAATAATAGATGATCAACTTAAAACAATAAAGGATTTAAGAAATAGAATAGACAATTTGGAGGGAAAAGCCAAAACTAAAATAGCTGTTTAAGACTTGTCTATAGCTCCCCCCTACCCCCATAACAGCACTATAACAAACGAAAGATAGTTGTAAAAGGTATAATTACGAAAACATGAACGAAGCGCAGATCAAGGCAGGCGATCATCTATTAATTATCTTAAAGAATAATAGTGGCATGTCGACAGCAGATGAATACCCCGATTCTTTAAGGAAGGCGGGGTTCAATGAAATGGATGTAAGGATGATGATTCGTTCCCTGGAAGAATCCGGGCTCATAGAGATTATGAAAAATAATACTTCAATGATAAGATTGACGAATGAAGGAACTGTTGCAGCTCAATCAGGGTTATCAGAATATTTTAAACGAAAAGAAGATGAAAGGAAATTAGAGCTGAAAGCTTTTACGGCAACAATTCAGAATACGGAATGGACAAAAAGAAACGTATATATAGCGGGAGCAATCGGTACTATGGGTGTCGTTTTAGCAATAATAAGCATATTGATGCAACTGATAAAATAAATGATAAACAACAAATAGCCAATACTACTACGGAATGAAATTTAAATTCATCCGCAGAAGGCTGTCCATCACCAAACCACCTGTAACAATATGCTCGAAATTTTTTCATAATTATTTTTACTCAAAGGAAGGTTAATGCAGTAAAATAGTAAAGGACAGAAAATATCTTACTTCACAATTACTTCACAAATAAACCTTGGATAATATTAAATGTCAGCGATAACAGCCAGTTCGGATGAAGATAATAGGTCCTGTTGGGCCCACAACTCCCCAATCAGGCAGTGGTATGCAAAATGCCATTGCCTGATTTCATTAGGGATTCCGAAGATTTCAAAAAGACCGATCTGCCCAAAAAACAGCCATTAGCTTCACAAATGCTTCACATGAATTTATGAGCAACATACTTCCTTACATACGTGACAGTTACATCGACAAAAACGGGAAGTGCCTGATATCACTGCAACTCCACCTGTCAAAAAGAAAGGTAACAGTAAAGACGGATATTTCAGTGGAATCAGAATACTGGGATTATGACAACCGGTGTGTAAAAAAAAACCACAAGGACCATAAAGATTTAAACATGATCCTGGGTCAATGCGTGGATCGCGCAAACAGAATATTGGTGAGATACCGGTTGATGGAAAAGCAGTTAACTACCTCGGCATTTAAACTTGAATATAAAAACCCGGCGAATCACATAGATTTTTACGAATGGCTGGAAAACGAGATAAAAGCCCGTAAAGGAACGATCGAAGATTCTACGATCGCCATGCATAATTCCCTTTTGAATTGCATGATGGAATTTAAAGGTTCCGCATTATTCGCTGAGATAGACTGTCAATATATAGAAGACTTTGACCGGTTCATGAAGCAAAAGAAATTCAACAATCTCAATACGAGGAATAAGAAAATGCGTGCATTCAGGAGCTATTTGAACCGCGCTGTGAACAGAGGGATTATTAAAGAGAACCCATTTTCAAAAGTGAAGATCCGCACAGGGAACTCTAATCCCACATACCTTACCGAGAAGGAATTAAAAACGCTGATTACGCAATATATAAAAGAGATTTACCTACCCCACCTGCAGAGGGTTCTCCGATATTTTCTTTTTGCTTGTTTTACTGGCCTGAGAATTTCGGATGTAAAGAGATTAACCTGGGAGAAGATAGAGGATGACATGATCACCATGGGCCAAAAGAAGTTGCAGAATGTGAACGAAGGAACCGTGAGGATCCCGCTGTGTCAATCAGCAAAGATTCTGATCGGGTATAAAAAAGGAATTCAAAGGAATGGATACGTTTTTGATTGCTATTCAGATCAAAAAACCAACGAGTATATTAAAGACATAATGATCCTGGCTAAACTGGATAAAACTATTTCATTCCACGTGGCCAGGCATTCCTTTGCAACTTTATTCCTGGAGAAAACAGATGATCTGGCGACGCTCCAGAAGCTGCTTGGTCATTCATCGATCAATCAAACGATGGTTTACGCCCACGTAACGGAACGTAAAAAGAGGGACCAGATACGAAAGTTTGACAAGGATTACTCCACCTGCTTTAATAACCAATAGAATGTTATTCGCTCGTTATACTCGAAAGGCTCGTACAAATAACCCTGAGCGGAGACATAAGCAAATAAATTCGGCAGTTCAATTCCGGGATGAAAGCCCTGGAATGTTTCAATAAACTCCTCAGTGGTTAATTTCAATGTGCAATCATCTTTGGAACTGGCTGGTGGAAACTTTTCCTTGAATTTCTGGAAAATGGTTTCAAATTCTTGGTGCGACATATGGATAGATTTAAAAAACCCCGGTAGCTGTCGCACCATCTACACACAGTGTGGATAAGTGTAAAGGCTTCCCCTTTACTCTACCGGGGATGCCTTACACACTGTGTTCTATTAGATTGATGCGACGATGGCAAAGATAAAAAAACCCGGCTTGATATGAGCCAGGTTAAAAAAAGAAATAAAATATTAATCTTTGCTGTATCTATTGAATCAACCCGATATTTAACCTTATTTCATCACATTGCTTGTTATAAGTATCAACGAGTGCGGTTAATGCGATCCGCTCTTTGGCTGTGGTTTTAAGGCTTTCAATTCTCGTTTGTTCCTTCTGGGGACACCGGGTATCGATATTGTCTTTGAAATAATTATCAATCTCCCGGGAAAAACGACAACCGGCAAGTTGTTTTTCAATCTCAATGAAATCAACCTGCTCGACTTCGCATTCTTTGTGCTGTCGCGAAAGTACTTCCTTAACCAGATCCTGGGAAATCTTCAATCCACGCAGCTCCACGTCGTCTGTGCGGTCAAACATGATAGAAGAAAATTCCACTTTTTCATCCAGCAGATCATTGGGCACTACAAATGCCAACAATTCTTCATCCTGGTAAACAACTTTTGATCTGAAATAAATCATCGCTTTGGAATTTTATGTTTTATAAACCACTTTACTATCCACTCTCTGCGCTCAGGCACTACCGAAAGGATCTGCCTGATCACATATACTATCGAATCGGTGCGCATTGCATGGCTGAGAAAGCTGGCAACGCGGTTTAGATTCGCATCTTGTTTAAGTTTGCGCTTAATGTTAAAAAGGCTCCGCTTACGGATGATCCTGCGGTTGTACCAAGTCCGGTACCCGACAAAATCAATCCCTTCTTTTATGCGTGATATCTTTGATTTATGATTGATTTTAAGATTTAATTTTTCGACTTCCGTCGTGATCAGGCGCAGCGCATCCTGAAGCTCACTCTTTGATTTTGAAAGCAGAATAAAATCATCCATATATCTCACATAATGCCTGATCTTCAGGTCCCGTTTGATGAAATGATCCAGCGGGGTGAGTGAGAGATTCGCCAGGATCTGCGAGGTGACATTGCCAAGTGGAAGTCCCTTGCCTGATTCACAATCATAAAATTGGCAAAGCATCTGCAGGGTGTAGTCGCACTTGATCAACTTACTGAGTTGAGCCTCCAGTACCCGGTGATCAATGGAATAGAAAAACTTCTCGATGTCGATCTTCAGGTAATATCCCTGGTCTTTATAATTCACCAGGTAACTCATGAGCTGATCACTTCCTGCGTGAGTTCCTCTCTCCTTTCGGCAGGCATAGGACTGATCTATGAAATGACGTTCGATGATTGGCCTGATCACGATCAGGAGCGCATGTTGAACAATGCGGTCTTCAAGATAAGGCGCCTCGATCAGCCTGGTCTTGGGTACATGGATATAAAACGAACGAAGCGGTCTGGGCTTATAACTTCCGTCTTCGATTGATGAGAGTAAATTACTGAGGTTAACGGCCAGATTTTCTTCATAAGCAAGAATAGAGAAGAAGTAACTCTTTTGTTTTTTTACTTCTCTCCATGCATCCAGCAGCACTTCGTAGTTACACCAGATTGATTTGAGGCTTCCGAATCTTTTCATAAAAAAAACGAGGTGGCCAGACTTTCACATGATGCTACCAGAATGACCACGCTCTTAGATTTTTGGCTTGTTACAGACAAGGATAATGCTCCCTTTTAACTTAGTGCCCACTCCGGTAACCCATAGGATCCCGGCTCACGGCTGAATTGTCAAGAGTCCACCACGCACCGAATTGTTCCTGTTAGTATTCGTTCGGTTGTTATTCCAATTGCGCGCGCCCGGCCCGGCATTATTCGTATTATTCCAATTGCCAAAGCCAAGCAAAGCAACATGCATTATCAAGCATTACCCTATATTTTGAGATTTCATCCACGCCCCAAGCATCCTGCCCACTTCATCCACCTTTACCTGGCTCACACGATGCTTTTTGCTGTCTATATACTGAAGCTCAAATGCCAGGTTGATCAACTGACGTAAAGTCTCATGCTTTACATCAAATTCCGTGAATGAGGTTTTTTTGATATACTTCTTATTGGCTGCAACAGCCAGTTCAAGTATATCGTAACCGAGTTCCCGGATCTTGGCAGCGAGAAGGAATTTTTCAAACTTGGGAAATTGTCGCAACATGATATTGTTGTACAAAATCATGTCACGTATCTTCTTCTCGATGAGCAGGTATTCAGACATTCATGCGAAAGTAAAATATTTTCAAGGATTGCGCAAACTTTTCAAGATGTCAAAGAACAAAAAAAAAAATTCGACGCCGCTCACTATCGTTCACGGCTACATCTATCCAATGAAAAGGCCACCACGCACCGAATTGTACCTGTTAGTATTCGTTCGGTAGTTAGTCCAAGCGCGCGCGCCCGGCCCGGCATGACTCGTATCATTCCAACCGCCAAAGCCAAGCAAAGCAACATTACTGACAATGTTTATATAATTGTAATCATAACCAAAAACGGCGGAGCCCGCGGCGGAGTACGCATCTTTATTCATTGGAATTCCTGCCTGCGATAATTTATAAGCCGCGTTCGTGCGATCAGTTTCGCCGGAAAACACCTGGTTGGATCCGTTTCCAAGTTGCATGGCAAAAGCCCCACACATATCTATATCTATCTCATCGAACATGGCGGCAAGGCCGGTCGCGCCCCAATGATCAGTGGCGCCGGATGTTCCGGAAGTAATATTTTTGACATCGACAGATTCTTTCAGTACATAAAACTTACCGGTAATTGTCGTTAATCCGGTATCATAATCAGCGGTCAGGGCTGAAGTATTAACATAGGCACCGGTTTTGTTTTTAAGTTTAAAGGTATTGCCACTGAGGTCGCTGATCGTGAAAATTATATTTTTAAGTAATGTCGCCCATTCTCCTGTTTTTGTTCCGGCTATCTGAACCGGTTTCCCGTTTGCATAATTACTGTTGGTGGCGGCAGCATTCGTGATGGTGAATACTGCTTCGGCTTCCCTTGTAATTGATACGATATTCTGAGCGGCTTCAGCTAAAGAAGAAATACCCAGAAGAAATTCCCATTGGTTGGCATCAATGCAGATCCCGCAGTTCTGTCCGTTGTGCGTTGTTTTATTAAACGGGATCCCTCCTCCTGATTTACGCGCTTCCATCGGGGGTGTTCTGGTTCCCCAGTACTGATCATCACAGGCCTGGTACGTCACGCCTGTATCGTAATAATCCACACCATAGTTGTTATTTCCCCTGGGTTCTGCAGGAGTGATCCCGTTCCAGGCACATAATGTAGTTCCGACAGCGGCCTGCTGGTGAATCTTCTGAATGAAACGTATCCACTCTCCGGCAAAAGCAGTCATGACATGATAAGAAGCTCCACGGCTTTTTATGGCATCAATCCCGCCACCCAATGTATTTGTCGGGGTTTTACTGTTAAACCGGCAATTGGCAAAACATCCTGCATAAAGATTATCCGAACCGGTAACTAACTTACGCAATGTATCGGCAGCACTACCAATCGGATTACCAAGTTTTATCGAAGAAGCAATTCCTTTATTAGCGAGCGAACCGCTTGAGTCAAGTTCTGCTGCAGTCACACCGGTCAGAGATGGTTTATATTTATCGATAAAAACCCCACGCTGAACCGCTCCGCCATTGATAAATACACGTGGAAGGAAATAACCTGCAGCATTAGCGGCAGTTTCATCAGTGAAATACCACTCCGGTTTAACATCCCCGGTATTGTCTGCATTCTTCTTAGCCCATCCGAAAGGGTTCCAGACGATGATGGATCCGTCATGGCCTACTTTGTAGTTGCCATAATTCTCTGAAGCAGGATCATCGTATCCGGACATGGGATTTATGGGTTCGGTTGGATTGGCGGAATTATAACTCGCCAGTAATCCTAAAGGGCAAATACCAACACCGAAACCTATCCCGCCAGGAATGCCAATGTCATTAACCTTTGCCTTCCGGCGTTTTATATAGTACCGTTTCATTAATCCTGGTCTGTTAAAATTTCAAAATAAATCTCTTGTCCGGATGCCGAAGTAAGAACCGACCCGGTGTACAAAACGGGTTGCATGAACAGATCTGTTCCTTCAGCATGAAAGGGTAAGAAATCCTTTGCATTAAAGCCCGTGGTTGAGTCCTGTCCTGTTGCGGCAGAGTCCTCCAGTGTTATGTCAATATAACCTACGCGCTTATCCTTGTTGGCGTACAGGTAAGCATACTGGGCATTATCAGCAACCAGTGTCGGTTGTGAATGAAAGAAGTGACAACGGATGGTATTCCCGGTCCATTCCTTACGATTGGTGTGTGCCCTTACCTTCACGATCCAGCCCCCAAGACCGGTGGATCTGGCAGCATTTGCAAACCGGATGATCTTCTGAAAAGTTCCTCCGGAAGTATAGTTGCTGTTACCTGCAACAGGGATGGTAAAAGTATTGTCTCCGGTTTTGGTAATACTCCAGTTGCCATTTGCATTGGTGTTCCCGCCCACGCTGACGATGGTGACACAGTCACCTGTCACCAGGCCATGAGCATTAGAGGTAATCTCAATGGGATTGGCATTCGATGCACCCGATATGGCGACAGCGGGAAAACCGATCGCATCTTTCAATGCATAGGAGGTAGTGTCAGCCGGCCTGGTGAGCGTGACTCCCGTTGGTTTATAGATACCTGGTTTTTTAGCCGATAAAGCAGCAAGCGTCTCTTCTGTGGCGGGGGAAGCAATGAGCTTAGCCAGGATCGCTGCAAGGTTTCCTCCCATTTCCAATGCCCCCCCCTCCGGCGCCGGAATTTCAATATTCTCGATTGCCGTTTTCACGGCAAGTAAGGTTACTTCTGTAGCGCCGCCCTCTGCAGCAGGTGGCGCCGGAACTTCTATGTTTTGAATAGCATAGACAATCGCTTCCTGACCTTCCTGTGTTGCGGGATTAATGGCTTCTTCGGCTAAATTTTGTAATTGCATGGCATTGGTTTTTAAAGGTGAATAAAATTTTTTATATTCTATGCAGGTAAATCATACGTTCCCTCTTCTACGATAAAATGATCAACATTAGCCCGTATGGTTGTATTCGCTTTAGCATTTAATATAATTTGACTATGTCCATCAATAAGAAGCGACTCGGCACTTTCAATCAGAACATCGTAAGTGTCACTGATATTTTTAAGAGGCATTCTTCCTTGAATGTTCTCCATAATGTCAAGCGTAATAACCATATTAGCATCTTGTGGATCTAAAAGAATGAGATCTGAGTTACCATTAATAGTTGCTGATATATCAAGATGATCTATAGCACCACCACCACCACCACCTCCCTGTACAACATTCCCGGTATTAATGGTTATTAGCGCACCCTCTATCCAGTTGTCACAGGTATAATGCCCATTCTGTGAGAATTCATCCCAGTCAATTACCATCGTTCCGTTGCCCCCCCCAATACTGACTGAGGGGAAAAGATTCAGTTTCTCCAATCCTGTTTTGGGTGCATTATTGGCGACAATGTATCGAACATAAGCAAATTCTTCCCCCGCGGCAGAAAGCGATGCTGTCTTTTTAATGGTTACAGAATATTCAATATGACCTGAATCATAAACCGTACCTACCTTTATATCCGAAATGTAATAAAGATGATACTGAACGACAGGAGCAAAAAACATATATTTGATACCAGCGCGCATGGGTGCATATTTGGTTCCTGCACACACATTACCCTGGGTAAGGCCAAGACCTTCAAGAAGTATAAAGTTAGCATCAATATCCCCAAAAATATCAAAAAGGATATCCCCAAGTCCGTCTCCGGGCGCCAAACCGTAATTTAATCGAGTTAGATTCATGGTTAATAAATTAATTGATCTGCTGTTATAACATCACTATCTGCAGTAATTTCATCATTATCTGCCGTTATCAATTTTACAGATGACTCTGAGTCAATATTCTTACCAATGGAATAATATTGATCTGTGAAAGCTTTTTCATATTCGAATTCCAGGCTGTAACGTGTTTCTTTATCCTTTACAATAAAAGCTTTTTTTGAAGCAATTGATACAGGGATCAATTCCCGCCCCGATATTTCATATACCTCTCTCGATAAGAGAAGGTCCCTCAGCCAGTCCTTTTCATCCAGCTTAAGCCAACCGGTCGATGCCTTATATGCTGCTCTTTCATCGTTGGAATAAGCCTTATCGGGAGCATTAAAGAATCCCTCCTGTTCATTAAGGAACTGAGCGGCGCTTTGACGCTCGTATTCGTTATTATGCTCACGAATGCCTGTGATGCGCATTGTATCGTACCCGCTTAAAGAATTGCGGAACAGAAGCTGCCGTTCATTCTCTTGGTACTTTACATCAAGCGTAAACCTACGTATCTCCGAGATCTTGGCGCCGGCGTTGTTTTCAAGCCATACGTCCCAGTGTTTAACGGTTTTCCCTGGACTTAGGGTGGAAAGCCTTAAATATGCATATCCTACGCAGCATTCAATTACCGAAACCGGACAAACGGCATAGGAGGTTAGGTCGGTAATATCGATATCCGTGTAGGTATCATCTGTAAAGGTTACTCTTGCTGAGAGCCTGCAGGTAGCGCCAGTATTGATAAGGCAGAAAAATAGTTTCTCAACAGAACTTACGCCCGTGGTCTTCTCAATGGGCGCCCATGTTAAGAAGCGTTTTTGATTCTTAATGGGGGCAAAGTAATCGCTGTCGAGATTATTGTAAAAAACAAGAGCTTCCCTGCTTAATCCGCCTGGAAGAGCGTAACGGATCTCGTTATCGAAGATAAACTTTCGTACAGTTTCATCATAACGCTCTGCAAAGGCGGCAATGAAAGGAAGAATGAAGGATGAACGGTAAATGGCATTTGTGATTCCTGTCTCAGGAAACAGAAATCTGGCAGTATCATCCATGGCCATCTCGGAAAGAAGATATTCAGAAATATTGAATTGCACATAACCCTCAGAGGTAATGCTTTTAAAGTCTTCGCCTTTAATCTCCGTAAGTTCAGCATCCCACAAGTTCATAAGTATGCCGAAGAAATCGCGGTAAACAGGATCCACACCGGAAACATTTGAAAATTGAGAAATTTCAGTTACATCGCCATTATCATCAAATACCAACGTGTATTCTATTCCTTCGGTTTTCGCAGTAATATTTATTCCTGCAAGCCCAAGGCTGAAATCCCACAACGTAATTTCAAAATAATGGTTTAGATCATAATTGGCAAGAAAGGCCTCATAAATTTTTTGTGTCCAGGTAAATATTGTGTCAGTAATAAGCGCAACAGGGATATCAAGCGGATCATCAGAAAGGGAGCTCTTTAAAACAAATTCAAGGTCTTTGGAACCATATGAAATTCTAAACGAATCTTCAGCCGTAGTATTAATGGCGGTAATCCGTAAACGAAGTCTTGCCCTAACTCCTGCGGTTGAAATGGCATTATCAGACGAAATGTTAAACCTTACAGGATTTCCTGCAAGCAATACTCTCGGAGGGTGTGTTACGAATGAGATCACTTTATTCTAAATGATAATTGGCAAAATAACATTTAACATGACTAAATTTAAAGGACAAATTATTTACAGGTATAGGCTTTGATTTTAGCAGTTGATATGGATGTTTTCTTCAATGTAACCTGTATGGTAGAGAATAAATAGTTAATTCCGTTTATCTGATATTTCCGGGCAAAATCAATTTCCGCGAGTTCATGATGCATAAACATTTTTAATATATTGACTGCCCTGGAGCTAAGGAGAAAGTTGAAATACTCTTTGTAATTTTTATTATACAATCCCTGTTCTCCATTGACAAGCAGCGAAATATCATCAGTCCTGGATACTGCATATAACCCGTTAACATCCGGGTCCTGAACATTGATCCTTTTTGTGAAAAAGAGATGGAACGGAATACCCGCCCATTCTTCACGTTTTACACCGATACTGACAAAGTCTCCAGTATCGGTTGAATTTGTGGAGAAGTTTGAGGAGATTACTTTATCAATTTCTTTGATGATAAACTGAGTGTTCAAGGCGATATCGGTTATTGAAGGATACTTTTGCCAGATCTTGGTATATTTATTTATGTAGTAGTAGGATTTCTCCTGAATGACATACCTTATTTCATCCAACAGAGTCCCTGGCCAGATGGGGAGATCGGCCAAAGAATCGACAGGTTTTTGAAGATTATCCATAAGTGACTGTTCAATAACATATTTTGCCTGAAGGTGGTTGTCGCTCTGATCAACATTGGTTTTAAAATGAAAACCTCTAAGCTGTTCATCCAATTCGGTAGTAACTGAAATGACGTTTTCATTAAAGTCAACATTTAGATTCGCCTTCAGTATGGAGTCAACTGAAAGAACACGGATCGTCCTTGTGATGTTATTGACGAAAAACCGAATGTTAAAAAAGGTCTCGAGTCCTGTAATAAAATCGTTAAGCGACATTCGTGGCACATGGTAATTTAACAGGAACTCCCATGGGCCATCATAATTAACTAAGTTGCCGATAAAATACTTGAAAAAATTATCACCAGGTATTGGCTGCGGATCGGCGCCACCATCCCATTCGTTGGCGCTGACATTATTAAATATAACCAACTTATCAAAATCTGAATTCGGAGTAAAGAATTGATCATCGAGTTTATATTTCAGATATTCAAAAATCTTGAAAAAGAAGAATTTAAAATAGAGCATAGGAACTATGAGAATTCGGTTTTCGATTGTAAAACCAAGACTAAAAAACATAGTACCTGTGCTGTCATAATAATTGAACCGCATCAATTCATCAATTGTAGCAGGAGGATCATAGTAATACTCATTGTATAATGAAGGGAAACAAATTGATCTTTCAGGATAAACAGCATCTTTACCATCGTTTATCCAGGCCAGGAGATCAACCGGGTTATCAAATGAAATCTTCCCGAAATCAACCTGCTGAAGGCTAATGGTTTTCTGGAAATAATTGAAATGGCCATTACCCTCATAGAGTGATCCCTCGTAGCTATCGACAGAAACCCGGCATTTGAATATCCCGATAAAGATCATAGACTCATGCCAGAAGATTTCACAAGGGATATCTTTATAAACATCAACAGTTGATTCAATGCGGTGCCAGAAATTCATGATCAAGGAGTTGCGCGGGGTAATAGGGATCTTGAAGGGATAGGAAGATGAGCCCGTCTCGTTAAATATTGGTGATTTTAAGTTCATTGTCATGCTGAAGTCATCAGCAATTTCAACGAATGATCCATTGAGTTTAACTGAAAGCATAAATTTATTTTGAGGTATCTGAATTTATCCGAGTGATCTTGTTCTGTTCCGTAATTAAATTATCATAAACAATAACTGCCTGCAAAGGTTTCTTTCGTGCCTCATGATCTTCTTTTATTGCTGCCAGGTATTCCGGATCCATTGTGATGACATAAGGAACAGGGGAAGAGCTTCCCGGCGCAGAAGAGGGATAAGCTCCCGATGCACGTTGCGGAACACGTACATATTCGATGGCATCAATGATCTGGGGATAATTCATTTCGATGTTTCTGGTTGTCTTTGGATCAATGACAATTTCCCGCCCGGTCTCATTAACAAGCATCGGCTGTCCTGGGATTCCGGTGAAGTTAGACTCATAAGGAACGTTTGAATATTTCCTTCCATCGTCTTTACCTGTTACGTTGTATCGGCCTTTGGCGGCTTGAGGTACGGGGGTACTTAAAATGTAACCGATTTGAATCGCTCCAAGGGCGCCCACAAGTGCGGCGAGGATTATACCAATAATAGGACCTGCAGAGAGGGCAGACGTAACAGCCTGTGCAACATTAATTATCGCCTGGACAACGGCCAATTCTTTAGCACGAACAGCCTGCTTGTGTGCTAATTCTCTTTTTTTCTTATCGAGATCAGCATCCATTTTGGTTATTCCTGCATCATACTGCTTCTGTGATATCAACTTGGCATCCAATTGCCTTTTCAGGTTCGCTTTCTTTTGGTTATTGGCAGCCTCATCTTTTGCCAGTTGTGCATTTTCATAGGCAGACATTGCAGAATCGACACCGGAAATGGCGCCCATTACAGTATTTGCATAACTTATTACGGCTTCTGCTTTACCTCCCCACACATCAACCCCCAGGGCGCCACCTTCCTGACCCCAAACATTGGTATCTTTATTATCTTCAACTTTAAAATCTTCCTGTCCAAACGGAATATTAGCATCTTCGATCAATCTATTTGTATCTTCGCTTTTCCCAGAAGGCTTATTCCAATCCTCTTGTCCAAACGGAATATTAGCATCTTCAAATAACTTTGTATTATTTAACTCTGTGTAACTTTTAACAAGATCATCAATCTTCTTTTTTTCTAATTCTAAACGTCTAATCTTTTCACCAGTTATAGCGGCCTGCTCCGGATCGGTTGATACCTGTTTCTGCAGCAGTTCAAGATATTCCTGGATTTTTGAATTTAATTTCTCATATTCTGTTTTAATTTTCTTTTTTCCATCTGGGTCTGACTGATCAAACTTTGCCAACTCTTTATTAGTTTCTTTAATTTTATCCTGAATTCGTTTAAAATCCTCTGATCCCGCTGTTGTGTTTCGCAATGCCACCTGGTATTTCGACAATTTTTCCGTGAGAGCATCCTGGGTCTTGGTAACGATTTTATCTGCAATAGATTCAGCGGTGGTAATATCTAAAAGAACTTTTTTTTGTGAAATAAGTTCATTGATAAGATTACTCGCCTTCTCAATACCCTCGTTGTAAGGATCCATGGCTTCTTTACTGTTCTGGAATGCAAAAACACTCTGCCATTGATCACGTTGTGATTGAGATGTAGCGGCACCTAAGCGAAGATTCTGCCAAGGGGTCATTTTTGAGGATTCAGAACCAATTTGCTGTTGCCTCAATTTCATTTGAGCCAGTGTGACCTGGGCATCCTTTATTTTTAAATCAATTTTATCTTGCAAATCCTGTTTCTCCTGGGCTGAAAGGGTAGATATTTTACCCATTTGTTCCTGGATTTCCTTGTACGATTTAGAAAGGTTGTTATTCAGACCCGTTAACAATGCTGTTGTTCCGCCCTTAAGTTTATCAAGAGCGATCGCCTGAGAATTATACTTCGTATAGGCAGTAACCACAGCTACTAAAGCGGTTAACCCCGCTATGACAAGTCCAATCGGGTTAGCGGCGAGTGCTGCGTTCCAAAGCCATTGAATAGTTGTTCCGATTTTGGTTGCAACAGAAGCGTTTCCCGTCCATATTGCTAACAACTTTGTTTGGGCTGTAAGGTAATTCGTTGTAATTGCATTTTTTAATTTAAGCCCAATCCCTTCCTTCATTATTAGGTTATTCCATAACTGCACCTGAATACCCTTCGTTTTTGCAGCAATCCATGTTAAGGTAGCGCCGGTTACCAAAATAAGAGCGATCTTATACTTCTCAATGATCAGTGGAAGATCCTTAAGCCATGCAACCAGTGAAATTACCCCGTCAACCATGCCAGCAAAGAACCGTGTGATCCCTGGCATGGTTATCAGGTTATAAAAGTTTTTTGAAAGTTTATCAAGTTTGGCCCCGAGGGTTTCATTCTTGGTTTTGAATTCTTCCATTATGGACCCTGTACCTTGTAATGATTCTCCTGCAAGCGTGACCTTTTGCCTTAGCATTTCTGTGCTGCCTCCAAATTTTGCAAACACCTCAGATGCTCCTGCTCCCTGTACTTCAAGATCCTTTATAATTGAGGCTAATTCAGTAGCACTCTGACCTGATCTTTTGCTGCCTTCCATTACTTTGATGAATGCACCAAACAGATCGGTGTTGATCATGTTTTCGAACTCTTTAATTGGTATACCAGCAACGCCTGCAAATGTTTTTGTTTCAGTTGTCATTTTCTGTAGAATCTTGACAACAGCAGTCCCACCCCTTTCGGTAGATACGTTTAATTCTTGAAGTGTTGCAGAGATACCGAGAACCTCATCAGACGTTAAGCCGAGCGACATGCCAACACCGCCAATACGACTGGCAAAATCAACAATGACAGGAGCGGTGGCGAAACCTGCAGCGCCCAGTTCGTTCACTGCATTCCCTAATCGTAACATGTCATCGGAAATATTGGAAGATTTCATATCCGTGAGTACATTACGCAGTTTCCCCATTGAGGTAGAAACTTCTTCGGCACCGCCTTTAATCTCATCGCCAAGCGCTACATTAAGTTTATCAACAGATTCGACAAATGAATAAATATCCTCTTTTGCAATGCCTAACTGACCGGCGACCACAGCCATTTGCCGCAGATCCTGGCGAGATGTCCTGGTATCGATTTTTCCAAAACTTTTATTAAGCGCTTCCACCTCAGGAAGTGTCATTTGTGTGGTTTTTCGAATATCAGCCAAAGAATCCGAAAGTTCACCCTGAGCCTTTATCATGTTTTTAATAGAAAAAACCATCCCGGAAAAAACAGCAATGCCGGCAGTGACCACAGCAAAATATTTATTAAATCCATCAGCCATTTTACCAAAGGTCATACCTGTGTTTTTTGCTCCAATTGCCAACTCATTCATGCGTGTATTGACTGCTCCAAGTTCCTTTTCTAATCTGATACGGTGCTCTCCACCGGGCACTGCTCGTGCATATTCATTATATAATGATGCTCTCAGGGACTTTAATTCTTTCAGGGAAAGCGCCTGTAATCCTGCTTCCTTACGAACCTCTTTCATCACATTGTTATGATCATCCAAAACTTTTTTCTTATCCCTATAGTCCTGAGTATCCTTCTTGTTTTCCCTAGCTAGTTTAGCGAGGTCCGCTTCATATCCCTGCATGGTTTTTTCCATCTCAATCAATGACCGTTTAGCCTGGTCATTATTGATAAAAATAGAGAATCGGTAATCGGAAACATTTGTTTTTGCCATGATCTATCGGATATAAATTCTGACTGTATTCAGGATTGCATTCTCAGCATAATCGTGAATGATTTGCTGAAGTTCCGGAACGTGCTGTTCTATTACAGGATTGAACCATGGCTTGGGGATTCTGTTAAAGCCAACCGTCTTTGAGGTTTTCGCCACAGTCCCCCCGCGCATCACATATCCGCGGCTGACCCCCTTGTGAACGAAAATACCTTCACGGGCAAAGGCGAAACCAAGGCGGAATATCTCGCCAAATTCATAATAATACGTGTTCCGGATACTTTTATTCAGACGGTTGCCCTTGATATCGAATGAAGAGATGGAAGGACCAAGGGAGGTTTTTACTTTTGTTCCCCATTCCATTATCTTTTTATTGAAATCATCTACAGCCTGGGCATCACTTCCGCGCATATAGCGATCTGTGATGCCATCTTCCTTTATTTCAATATCGAAAGGACCTTCCCATGATTTTGAGAATGCCCTGTTTCTGTTTGATCCGCCTGTCGATTGATCTTTGAAATAACCCACTTGTGCAACTTTTGCACAATATTAGGTTTGCAAGGATGGATAATAAAGGACAAAAAAAGACCTTGACTATGTCTGGCATAGTCAAGGTCTTTATATAAACGAGGAAATCTGCGTTTAAATTACCAGAATTATGGTTATTTAATTCTGATCGAACAGATCGTATTGGGTCTGTAGCTCTTCATCATCGATCCGCTTCATTGCGCTGCCAATACGTGCTATTTGTGCCCTCAATTCACCAAGTCGTTTGTATTCTTCCTGGTCTTTGTATTTTATTTCAATCTTTTCAAACTCTTTCTTTGCCATAGCTTTCTGCATGATCAGCTCTTTGCGACCGGTTATGGCTCCATGAAAAAATTCAAAAAGAATGTTGTAGCACTCCTTTTTATATTCAAGGAGCTCTTTACTCTCACTTCTAATGGAAAATATCCAACCATAGACAAGATGCTCTGGTAAGCAAGCCAATTTTCTGACTTGGTCTCCGGGTACCTGCATAGGCTGTACAGCATATGCAGGTCCTAGAATAGGATCTTCTTTTAAGGTCTTAAACTGACGATCAAAATTAACCTCAATCGCTTCACAGACGGGCTTTATGGCAATCCAATAGATACCATCTTTTGCGAGAAAAAGCAAGTTTTTACCTTTGAACTCCAAAAATTTTACAACTCTTTTATTCATAATGATTTAGATTTTTATTTTGCAACGCAGGTCTCCCTATATTTTGCAAAAATGAAGCCCGGCCTTTCGGGATGGCGCCCCTACTCGGCAAGGCTAAAGTTTCTTCTTTTTGAACCTGAAGGCGCCATCTCCAAATCCATATACAAAATTAAAATGACAAAATCAAGTGTCATATAATAATTTACGATTTATCTGAGAATGTTTGATACGGTAGAAATTAGATGAATCGAAGGTGGTCATTAAAAATTGGTCTTCATCAACAAGGATCATGTTTCCATCTTCAGACTTGTAAAAAAGAGAATCGGGTTCAACATCCATGATTTTCTTACGGTTGCGGTAATACTTCTTACGTGCCACGGGAACCTCCTTTCTTCTGTGGTAATTTAAAGCGACGCCAAAATTCAAAATGAATAATATAATCCTCGTAAGGGTCGTAGAATTGAATGGTTGTTCGTTTATCCCTCTTGTTGTGGGTGAGAGTAAACCTGTGGCCTTTTTTAACGGTCACAATTTTGAGCGTTTGGTTAATCATTTTTATCGCTCTGACCGGGGTGATTATTGACTGTTCCATGGCTCTTTATTTTCATAGATGGTTTCGCCATCTAAGTTTTGAAGGATTTCATGAAAATAATTTAACAGCCAGTAAAATTCCCGCTCAACAACACCATCCGTATCGTTTCCTGCAATACGAAGGCTGTTGAGTGATAGGATGTTTCTCGCGCGGATAGTGTCGGGTTCGCGAAGATTTTTCAGGTGAGTGATAAGCTCATAGCTTATCTTCAGATCATCGATAATAAAGCCGTCAGGCTCAATAATAATTTTGGGATTTGACATTTTGGATTCCTCCTAACGGAAAAATCCCAAGTCCGCTTCGGCTCGAGGAACCGTCCGCACCTCACGGTAACGGAAGACTTGGGATTTCTCCTATTTAAGAGTTGGGTAATCACTGGGACCTCGAATTAAAGCATTGCAAATATACAATGCTAAAATCAAAAGTCAAGGAATTATTTAATATGTTCCTAATCCAAGACGAAAACCAACGAGTGGCATTTCCATTAATGTATTATAACCTATCATAAGACCCATTTTTAAACGCTTTGGCCCGGTAAAATAAACGGCGCCAAAATCGAAACCTATTTTTGAATTTTTCCCTGGTGGCACATTCTTACAAAATCCAAGGCCGGTATAAATCAAGAAGTTTTTTACCAACTTAAAGCTAATACCTCCTGAGTAATAACTTGGCGTCACTGTATCTTTATGAATATGGACAAGATAATTTCCATAAATACCAAAAAAACAAGCAATTTGATCAATTGAAAATACCCCTCCAATATATTGCCCGGATGCAGAAGATAAAAAACCTATTGATACAATAACTGTACTAAGACTATCTGCGGTTGTTTTGGCTGAAACACTATCATTCTTTGTTTGAGCAAACGAAGAATAAATGGTTATCAATAACGACAATAAAATAAAAATCTTTTTCATGGTTATAGTTTAAAATTTCCTGCAATTTAAAATAATTCTTTTAAAAATGTATCACCTTTTCAATTTCGACCGATTAAGGAGAAACAAAAATATAACATATGAAAAGGAAAAGCAATAGCGCTTATGTGTCAAAATTGATCATTGACCGGATTAAAAGAGATAAATTCCTTGAGAAGCTGATCGGGGAGATGGATTTAAAGATACCTTTTGAATTTCAACACGGAAAACGCAATACCTGCAAGAATAATAATGGCCCCCAAGATGATCAGCCACCAGGGTAAAGAGGATCGTTCAACCTGTTTATCTTTATTCTCTGTCTGAACATATTGTTTACTGGTCTCCTGTTTGTTTGTAGTTACGGTACCTGTGGCAATTTCTTGTTTTTCGGTGACTATATTGATATGGACAGTAACTACTTTGGGGTTTACTCTTGCCTGGCTTTTGACAGTTTTTGTCAAAGAGTCGTAAAAAGTCTTCACTGATAAGCCATCGTTGGTAGCATAAAGCGTATCCCCGCTGATCAGTGACCGCAGTGAAACAACCCCGGAGAGTTCGGCGCCAGGTACAAGAACAGAAGTGTCTGCTTTCTCTGTAATCTTCGTGACAGATATCACTTGGGACGTGGCCACCGTATTTTCCTTTGTGGCAATCTCTGTTTTTGTAGTCGTTTTATCCTGGTGAAGCTGCTTTGAAACGGAACAGCTCATAAAGAGGTTCATTGCAATGATCGTTAAGATCAGCAGAAAGAAATTAATTTCGGTTTTATACTTTTTCATGATTATGAAATTGAAAGTTCCTGTTTCCGGTTTCCTGATTTATTATATGAAAGATGGATCCATTGTCCGCCGTATTCATTTATCATCTGGTCAAACTGAAGGTTATTCTTTTTGACCGCTTCAATGATCTTTAAGTTTTTCATGATACCCCCTTCAAAATATTGGGTATCCGCCGCCATTCCCGTCACATGCTGGCTATTTGGTTTGCCTCCAACGGCATCATTTAACCGTTTGCACCTGTATCCTGAGGATATCTTAATGATCCCCCGGGGAAGAAGATCTCTCAGCGGTTGCAATAATTCCTGGCATAATACCCGCAGATTATCTTTTACATCGTCCGGAGGAACGGATTGTTCGTTAAAACCCTTACGGGTGGCTGTTTGGGATGAAGTAAATTCATCCAATGAAAAGTTTTTTGTCAGATTCATGTTTGTGTTCCGGATTTAATTTCAGAATTTTCATCCTGTGATACTTCCTGTACTGTTTCCGCACTTTTCTTTTTGATGATCTTTATAAGCCTGCGAAAAATGGGATCACCGGTTATTCTTGCGATATTTTCAAAAATACTAGTCAATTCCACCGAGCAGATAAACCCTCCGACTATTGATGCCAGCCGTAACCACGAAGGACCAAAGGTTTTTTCCATCATAAATGAGCACATCACGGCTATGGTGTACAAAAGAAATTTATACACTGTTTTTCGCAGTTTGGAACTTTCAAGTCTTTCACCTGATTTAAGTGACGCCCAGATACCGGATGCCGTATCAATAAAAAGAAAGATCAGCATCACGTGAACGATCTCCCTGATCGGGGTAAAGTAGGAGATAAAAAGGACGGCAACTTTAAAAAAAAATGATGAAAAAGAAAATGAGAGGAGGTTTTCAGTAATCATGAAAGTAAATATTAATAGTTTTGATTATTAATTCCGAGAGTTCTTAAAGCAAAGCTGATACTCCAGCCGTTGCATCCGAGATAATTGTATTCAGGATCCGTATGAATTTTCCCTTCCGCCAGGTGGCGCATCAAATGAGCAGGCTCGTCCGGATGGGTCGTCATATCGTCTGCAAGCCTCATCATTTCAGTCTTTGCGTGGATCATCATGTTTTGTGTCATTTCGCGCTCGTTGAACAATTCGTCTTCTGTCAGTGAAGCTGCATCAGACTTGACCAGGATAAAGACAAAACAGGTGTCAATTTCCGAAACGTTATCTCTGTCCTGAGCCGAGAAGTCAGAAGAAGGGATCACCGCAATGAGTATCTTCTGTCCGGCATCGACCTCCTTTATCTTTTTCTGAAGCTCCGACTCATCCGAAACGATCATCGTTAAGGTGCAGCCAATATGAGAAGCGATCTGCTCCCAGAATCTTTTATAAACCCTTATTGGAACCATATTTTGATTCAATTTGTTTTGCCTGCATTACAACTTGATATAAACGGATCATGATATCCCATACATTCTGATTGTCGGTCGATTCAATCGATCCAAAAACCTTCGTTTCGGCCAACGAATAAAGCAGGCCAATCATCCCGATGGCTGATTCTTCCCCAGCTTCGCTTTTCTCGTACAAGACTGCAAAATCGATCTCTTTACCATCAACAACCGGTTTGCCGGTCCTGAAATACTCCTCGCATCCGGAAAAATAAAGAAATACAGAATAACGTAAGGCGATTGGAAATTTTGCCAATTTTTTTACCCTGTTTTCAAAGAAAAGAGGATTGCTTCTGGCGGTAAAACGGGTTCTTATCCTACCATCGAACCAGGGAAGTAATTTGTGAAGCAATAAAAATGACCTTTTGGGGCGGTAAAGAACCGCTGCAAGGCGGTTTAAATCATCTTCGTCACCATCCTTCACATAGGAGGAGAAGTAGTTGTGTGCTGTACGAAACTCGGCGAAAGTGCAATTTTTTAAAGCATCCTCTGGTCCTAAATATTTCCCGATCCGGGGAACAAAATTCCTGGTAGAATTGAGGTTAAAAACCTTGACTGGATTCCCATTGCGAATCTCGGTTTTAAAATAGGTTTCAAGGAGTTCAGACAAGCGGTATAATTCAGAATGGATGTACAGTTTATCGTCTTCCGGAAGATGATAATATTTCCAGTCGCTTTTGATATTAAGCAGTTTTACCAGGAGTTTCACCTTGATATCTTCGACGGTGATATCCCCCGACAGGTACTGCAGGATCAGGTCAATGAAACAGACATACTGAGACTGGTTCATCTCCTCAATCTCCGAGGGAAACTCCCTGGTCACTTTCTTTTGTTCAATCTCTATTTTATGCATCTAAAGCCTGACGTATTTTTGATCTTCATCAATTCTTTCCGTATGATCAATGGGTTCATAAGCCTCTCCATTTTCAATAAGTGATAATTTGCGCAGATACTCCTGGAGTCTTCCCAATTGTTTCTGTGCATCTTTTTCCAGCAAACCTGCAACTTCATTGCGGTCAATCTTCGCGGTCGCCTGTTTTGTTCGAACTACGCCACCGACCATGCTGGTAAACAATCCATCCGGAAGCAGTTCAACAGACAACCGGCGTATGGCCATGCTCAGGGCCAGAAGGCCAAGGGGCTGACGGATCAGATCGATAATGATCTGGGAATCTTCCGGGATATCCTGATTCATCACCTCGTCAAGCAACCCTTCGTATTGATCATCGGTTAAACACGGACGGATTATTGTCAATTGAACATGTTTAATAAAGGGGAGCAGCGTAATATAAACCCGGCGTGAAGAATTGATCGCGAAAACAAGATCAAATTCCCGTGCATTATTGATGAATAACTGCTTGCTTACAATAAAATGATTCGATGTCGCCCAGGGGATTAGCAGCACGGCGGGAAGCGGATCTTCGTTTTCCTCAACCGGGGGTATTATCGTATCATCGACGTGTTCATCTAAAAATTCCAAAAGGAGATCTGTTGCTTCGTTGGCAAGGTCAAGAAGATTCTGATTATCCTTGTCAATCATCCATTCGAAAGCCGGTTTTTCTTCATTTGATACAAAAATCTGGCGTCCTTTATCCGAATGAGTTAGGTCATTGCTTGGAACAAACCTGCGATAAGCATGAACGGCGACAGGAAACTGAATTTTAGTGACAAGCTCATCAAGAATTGTATATTCCGGATGATCTTCGTCGGGTTCGATTAATTTATAATTTTCCGAGATGTAATGATCCTGTGCCACATCCATTACAGCCTTTGAGATGATATTCTTAATATCACGTTCGGCAAACGAGATATAATAGGTCAGGTTTTCAAACTTTATTGACTTGTAGATGAATCCAAGCAAGGATTTCATCTCAGCGCTGCCGGCGCCATCTTTGTTAAACAGCATTTTTAACGCGTTCTTTAGGGTTTGTTTTTTCTTCTGTAAGAACAATATCATGATAAAAACCAAGGCGAAGATCGGTCCCGGGAAAATTGGCACGAATGGCCATATTAATATTTTTAGTCACGATACCTTCAGGTATATCCACTCCGGTGATCAGGTATAGTTTGAAGGCGTAAAGTTGTTCTGATCCACTTGGAAGATTACCGTCTTTTGATAAATTACTCAGTGCTGGATGCAAACCGGCGCCTGACGTGACCTGAAAAAGGGCTTCATTGGCAATATTGATTTGCGCATCGATGAAATCTTTAACCTTCTGATCAAGCGGTGTTATCTTCCATCCTACATATTGATTACCTAACTCATCGAAAAAAGATTCTGAGGTGACAATTTTGCCGACCTTTTCAATACCAGAAAGGGCTATAGTTACTTTTTCAAAGGTTTTATCCTTCAAATCGTCGAACATTTTCTGAGTGTAAGGAATGTTTTTTAACTCACATTCATGTTCCAATTCGATTTTCTTTTCTGCCCAGTAGGCTGCAGGAGATTCTATATGGTATTTTATTGCAGCGGCATTATCGTTGAAATTTGACAGCAACTTGGGTATAGAACTGGCTATCTTTATCCAGTTCAAGGATCCGTGAATGGGTGATCTGGAATATTCGTGATCCAGGGCAAATGAATAGAGGTTGCTATATCTGGCTGATACCGGATATTTGAACACGTTATCAGGATCAAATACCGGATACTGACGCAGACCATTGATCCATGGCTGGCGAAAATCGCCTACAATGATATTATGAATCTGGTAATTGATATCCGGCCATTCCAGCCTGGCAAATATGCTGGATAGGTGTTCAAGTTTCGCAATCTTTGCAGGCTTCCCGATCCTGGCACCAAGGTTCCGGTAAAACTTGGTAAATTCCCCGTTCATGGTGCGGAATTCAATTACAGTTTTCAAAAGATAATCTTCATAATCCCAAGAGTCGAGCCAAGCCTGTATTTCCGAATCATGAACCCATTCCTTTATACGCCTGCCATCCTCAAAACGGATACGATATAATGTCGGTCCCTGACCCCAAAGAAGTTGTGCCTGTTTATTGAGTATCTCCGGGGTAAGGTTGTTTTCATCAAGAACAATCCTCAATTCTTCAGGATAATTGTTCTCCTGTCCGTAGGGTACGATTTGAAAATCTCCAATACGAACCGGCTGAAGTGCGCGAACCTGGGTATAGAAAGGAAGTACAGATGGGGAAGCAAAAGTTTGAGACCCTACAATCTGAAAGGAATAAACACCAACTGAAGAAACTCCCAGGGCAGCATTACCGTGGCTGATTATCTTTACTTCACTTTCACTGATATTCTCTTTTGACATGATGCTCTAGTTAACGGATATTTTTTGACCATTAAAAAACAGGATGAGTATTTGCCAGCAATTACGGGGTTCTTTAATGTCCTCATCATAATAGAAAAGCTTATGATCCGCGTTGGAAAGATCATCGCCCCTGGCTGCCGGTCTTAACCTGGCATGTTCTACGGATCGTATCCCGCTGGATTTCATGCGTTCAAAATCCCATGTGCTGTGAATAAAAGAAAAAGACTTATCACCGGAGGACAATTTTCTCATTTGTCTAATAGCTTCAAACAGGGATATTTCTTCAACTTGCATGAAGCAAACATAATGCGATGACCAATTTTTATAAAGGACAATAAACAAGTGTCATACGATCATAAAAAAAGGAGTCCCGTTTTTTCGGGACTCCTTGATGATTTAAAATCTGATCTGTCTTTCCACATCCGAGATGCTTGCATCGAAAGATGATTTAAGAAAATCGATGACTTTCTTGATCCCTGGGGTGAAACTGGAGGTGAAGACGTTTCCGTCTGAGTCATTCAGTCGCAGGGAGCAGTTAAAATCATTGGAAGAAACCTGGAATTTCTCTAGTTCGCTCCGGGTCTGTACCAGCTTTTCGCGTTTATCAACGATGAGCTGGAGCCTTTCGACCTTCAGGATCTTCTCCTGGAGCGTCATTTCTTTTGGAGATTCAACCTTGGGTTCTGTTTTCACAACGGATAAAGCGGTTTTTTCTTCCGTTTTCGGTGATCCGTTTGTGGGTTTCTGTGTTGCTTCGGCAGTCTTATTCATTGTTTTTGCTCCTGCCCTGGAGACTTATTTTGGCAGCTGGCTCGCCAGGTTAAAATTTATGCTGTGAACAGAAGCCGGAATGAAAATTCTGGAACAAGTGTTCAGGTCTGATTTTATTTAAAATCTGAATGAACCCGGAGGGCACCGGTGCTGATCACAGCGGGTGCACTTAGTGACATGATATTTTCATGAGGCTAACTTTGCATGAAATTTTGAGTATAATGTGCGGTGGCCATACACACACTCACACAAATGGAAAGTGAAATGACCATAAAAAAAGGAGTTCCGGTTTTCCGGGACTCCCTTAATGAAGTTATTCAGCTTCTGATAATGCCAGTTCTTTCTTTTCTTCGACGGTCTCTTTGATTTCGAAGGTCTGAGAGACATCGAATACGCGGGCCATAAGGAACCGGTCGAATTCTTCGACGGTCTTTCCATCAACTTTTGTCCTGGTCATTGAAGGGATGAAGATCCAGAAGCCGTGAGATCCTTTTTTCACGCACCGGCCATACTTTGCCCATTGTTTGTAACCTGCAATAACTGTGAATTTCAGATCCTTCGTGTTCTGAAATTGCAGGAAGGCGATATTCTTGTCAGATATCCTGTGTCCTTCAGGATTGGCAATGTCGTTTGCTGCCGACATTTCTGCAAGCTGTTCGGCGTTCAGTGATTTGAAGTATTCAAAGAAATCTGAACGGATCTGGGTGAAGGTGTTTGTTGTTTCCATTTTTTTTGCTGCTGCCCTGCAGTCTTTTTTTGGCATCTGGCTCAGCCGGTTAAAAAAATTTATGCCGTTGACACCAAACGAAGCGCAAAATTCTGGAACAAATATTCAGGTCTGATTCTGCTTCCGGGATGAATCTGAATGAACCTTGAAGGCGGTGATTACGTAAGCGGTCACCGTAATTAGTGACATGATATTTTGGCGAGTTTAACTTTGCAGAAAATTTTGAGTTTAAAACGTGGGTAGGCCAACTGATTTCTTTTTTGCTTCTTTACTCTTTGTCCTGGTTTCAAAGAAAAAAGAAGAAAAAAGGGGAGCCCCCTGATCAGGGACCCCCTCTGAATCTATAATGTTCCTTCATCAGCGTAGGAATAATACCGATCATCACCGATAATGATATGGTCCAGTACTGAGATATCCAGTAAGATACCGGAATCTTTCAACTTCCGGGTGATCTTTGTATCAGCCTCACTCGGATGGATGTTTCCGCTCGGATGATTATGGCCAAGGATAATGGAGCTACAGTGTGAATCCAGAGCGATTTTGAAAACCTTTTTCGGGTCCACGACCGTTCCTGATACCCCGCCTTCAGAGATCCTCGCCTTTTTGATGATCCTGTTGGCTTTATTTAGAAGCAACGCCCAAAATTCTTCATAAGGCAGATCCCCCATGATCGATTTAAAGATATCGAAAGCATCGCGGGAACTCGTTACCTTGATTCGTTGTATGACCTCAGATTCATTCCGTCTGCGGGAGAGTTCAAAAACAGATAGGATCTGAGTGGCCTTCTTCTGACCAATTCCATCATAAGACATTAGATCAGTAAAGCTTAATTTCCAGAGTTCATTAAGGCTGTTATTACAGCGTGAAAGCAATTGCCTGGAAATGTCAAGAGATTCATCTGCAGGAATCCCGTTAGAAATAATAATTGAAAGAAGCTCAGCATCAGAAAGACTTCCTGAACCTTTCAGCAGTATTTTCTGTGAAGGGATGTCGTCTTCAGCCCACGATCTCATGGGGATCCTGTTTTCATAAGTAGTTTTCATAGAGTTGGATTTAGGTGAGTAAATGAAATTTACCGGCAGGGAAAATGCGTAGTGAAAATTTTAAGCAAGTGTTCTGGTCATGTACACCACAGGCGTACTGAATGAACCTGAAAGGCCCTCAGCACTTAGTGAAAAACATTTTCAAGAGCATAACTTTGTAAATTTCATTGGCACACATAGTGCGCTGGCCACACTCTATACCCATGCGAGAACAAAAAAAGCAGGTAGTCATTCGACGACTACCTGCTTAAAGTTAATTTTCAGAAGAGAACTGACCCCTGAATTCATTTAATTCCCATTGGAATTTATCAGGGTCTGAGGTTATGATTTCTTCAGCATAACCAGGATAATAAATTTCATCAAGTTCTTCAATCAGGAATTCTTCCATTGATTGATTCAGTGTGTTGATAGCTTGTTTTGTCATGGCAGTAAATTTTTAGTTAAAAGAAATTTTTTACGCCAAAGGCAATGACCGAGAATATTAAATTATGTCAAGGGTGTTGGTCATGATTGGATCAATCTGAATACACTGAAAGCGACAGTTCCATGAAGTAGGTCGCCCTTTACAGTTTTACGCTTTTATAGCAAATATTCGCAGGTAACTTTGTATAAAAATTTCGAGCTTAACCGTGCGGTGGTAAAACAGTTTCTTTTTCGCTTCCTTTTACTTTGCTGATATTTCAAAGAAAAAGGAAGCCGATATTTTAACTTGATCTGTCAATGTGTCAACCTTTGACCCTTTTTTCAAGTCAAAAAGGCATAATTAGCAGTTTTATAATTTTTTAACCCGTTTTTGATTCTTTTTTTAAAAAGAATATCTGTCATCCAGACGACCCGCCCTGCCGGCTGGCTGCACGTTCACAGTCGGAGCGTGGCCGGATATATGAGCAAAGTCCCACACATAGCGGGATTTTAAGAATTAAAAATCCCACCATATTGCAGGCAGAAATAAAAAAGTTTATGGGTTACTTTATTTCTATAGAGCCAAAGGTTACATGTCTGCGTTGCTTGGCAAAGGCTATCCACTTCTGCCTGCAGATAAGATACTTGAATGCATCTGTAAAATTTGTTGACTCTAATGGCAATCGTGATGGCGATAGTTTATCGCCTGTTTTCACCTTTTGTATATCACCCTTACTGTTCTTGGTAACAGGCGTTATTTCTAATTGGCTTTTTAATTCTTTACATTCATTGCGATCAATAAGCAGTTTAGGCAAGCGCTTATCTTTCTCTGACATTAATATATTCATCAGATTGAACTCATCTGAATGGCTTATGTTGCCCTGCCCAACGCTCATTAATTGCACTATCCACCCTGTTCTGTTGCCTGCCTTGTCATATTCGATATCATGCTTAAGCAATGTAGCAAAGTCACGTCCTGTCTTATGGTATTGATTCGTTGCCCTGTCATGGTATAGGTGCAGTATCTTCTTCTTGTGGGTTGAGAAGAATCCCACATACTTATCGGCAAGCTCACGTATCCAATCGGGGGTCAGGGTGTACATGCCCTTCAGTATCCTGTATGTATTGCCCTGTTCCTGTCCTACTACCAGACTCATCATGTTACCTGCATCAAAACCCGCTTCAAGAAACTTATCATGCTGTATATACTTTAATCCCGCAGATGTCTGTGATATATTGCCCTTTATCCCAAACTGATCGTAATATTCATAATCATATCCATCCGAATAAAAATGCTTGTCAGCCAATGCACCATAAAAGCGTGCACCCTTTTCGAGGGTCTTTCGTATGGACAAAACGGCTGTTTTAAATTCTTCAAATGTCAGGGTATTGAGCAGATTATTAAAATATTTCATGGTCAGGATATCGGCGTTGGCGAATGAGCTGACGATGTAAAAAAACGTGCTGTCCTGCCTTATTTTCCTTACTCTTTCAATCCACCTGGATTGGTTTTTTTTAATCAGGTCAATACGCTTCTGGTCCTCTTTTTTTTGCTCTGCCTGGTAAAGCTCTGTCGTGATCTCGTTCAGGATCATGGCTGCCTGGATAATATTTTCGATCTGCTTTTTGTCCATGTTCTTTTCCATGCGAAGCATCCAGTCATCTTCGCCCACCGTTGGATCCGCCATGTCGCTGCAGAATGTTTGTCCCATAAAATAATGAGAATGCCCATACAAAAGATAATCCCCCCTGAGGGTAGGAAACAGTTTTCTCAATTTATCTTCATGAAGATACTTTGATTCGTCTCCGAAATGATGTACTACGGATATTCCGGCATTCGTACTGGGTCTGTCAAGGGAAGTGAGAAAGAATTTGCAACCATTGAATGTTGAAATGGTGTGTTTGTAGGCAAATGTTTTGATATAAGGCTTTGGCCAGTTATCAGGAGGCGGCTGGTCAACCACGAAATGATAGTTTTCCATGAAATTAAGCCGGCTTTCCCACCCAAGAATGATGGCGGGAATGATATTGGTCAGTAAATTGACGTATGTGTCAGCGACAAAAGCAAAACTGGCCCTGGGCATATCGTAAATTACATCGATGGTCCTTTTTGCCAGGATATCGGTACTTTTAGCAACGCCACGCCCACCATACAAGTAAAGGTTGGCCGGTTTGATTATATCTATCAGGGTTGATATCCAATTGGCATACCGGACATCAGCATCTTGTGGAGAAACTTTAGTTCTGCTCATTTTCTACCATTTCAAAGGGAACATCTTCTATCAGGGCTTCGCGCTTGTATTTTGATTTTTGATTTTCGGTCACATCGAGGTTATCAATGAATTCTGCCAGGTAATTGCGATTGACCGGCTGCAGACCTAATTCCTGGATCTTGGTGGTATAGATCACAACCCTGCGATCCAACAGTTCTTTAGGGATCTGGTATTGCTGTTTGCCAACCCCGCGTAATTCAGCAGCGTCATCAATCAATCTCCTATATGTTTCAAAGTCATTCATCTCAAAGCAGATCAGTGCGGCATTATCCAACCTGTCTGCATAGAAATTAGCCCAGGCCTGTGGTTTTACATCATTGTCAAGGTAAAAGAAATTGATTGTTTCATTGTAAAGTTTAGTTACCTGGTATAGAGAAAGATTTGGCCATTTCAACCGAACCGTACTGATCACATAGTTTTTTGAATTGTATTTATTGATCAGGCAGCGAATCATATCAATTTGCTCAAAATAGGTGACAAGGTGCTCAGGCATATCTTTCGTCTCTCCCCGTTCGATCAAAGCCTGGAGCTGGCCATATTCTTCCATCTCCTTATCGAAAGCAATTTTGTTCTTGTAATTTTCCAGTTTTTGAGACTGGGCGTCCTTTTTCCATTGCTGAATGGATGTGAGGTTGCCATCCTTGGCACGTTTAAGATTTGCTTTATCGATCTCTGCCTGCGTGATCAGCTTGCCTCTCTCGTAATGATATCGTATTTTAGAATCATCCTGGTTGAAAGCTTCAAGAAAATGATTTGGATCAACATCCAGGTACATGGCAATTTTGGCGGGATCATAATTGATCGATGCCAGCTGCTCGATATCCTTATATTGTTCTTGTGTCAATTCCAAGTATTTCTGACTTTCTAAATTCATAGACTTTTTTTGAATTGATGAAGACATATTGTTCATGTTGCGCGTTTTCTCCCCAGTTACCGGATCCTTCAACGATAAATTGATGATCCTCTGTTTTTATTAATGATATTTTTGAGTGATTCCATGCATAATGAACCGTTACCGGATACTTCTCAATCAGTGCCATCAGGTGATCATAGACTTTAGGCAGCCGGTTGCGGATCGATTCATTGATGAATATCTGAACTGATCTGATCTTTCCCTTTTCAATTTTATCAATCATTGAATCAATGATCCGGATGTTTATCGAATACGTTGAAATGATCAGTTCTTCAATTATCCCACACTGGGTAATGATCATTGGGATGAAAGTCCAGGCTGTAAAACTATTCACGGTCCAGATGAAGATCACATCGCCTTCAGAGGGAAGTTTTCCAATGAGTTGATCTACCGTTTCTATCCTTTCACAATGTATCTTATCAAATTTCATCAGCAAAGCCCCGGATTTATCTTCGGGATCCTGCTGATCATCATGCACTGAATTTATATCAAAGAACTTCACTTAAAAGTTAAGTAAACGGTTAATTTCTTGTAATTCCATATCTATTTCGCCAATTCTATTCATCCGTTCATTGGTATTTGGATGATCCGGATATCTTTTGACAGCCAGCTTATTTCTCCTCAGATTAAGCTCCAGGTTAATTTTTCGCGTGACCAGTTCATTTGTTTTCATTCTCTGTATCTGATCACGTCGTTTTATCCAGGAGAATATTTTATGCTTACCTAAAACGACACCTTTCTCTTTGTAATAATTCAATTCATCCCAGATAGCACGGTTCTCAAGATAGTTTTCAACGATGTTACGTGAAAGAAATGCAATATCTTCGATTCGTTTGGCATGAAATAAAGCTTCATGAGAAGTCTTATAACTCTCATGAGCCGTGAGCATATCTGCCACAAGGATCTTCAGTTCGGGCGGACAGTCGGCGAAGCGCAGAAAAGGGAATTCATCCCTGATCCGAAAGGCCGGTACCGAACTGAGGGCTATTTTTTTGGAGGATTCTTTTTTTTAGGAGTGGACTGACCGCCCTTATCTACCACAGCTTTCTTTGCTTTGCTCCTGGTTCCGGATTTTGGTGTTTGGAGAGTACCGGGGGGGGGTTGCCCGGGCGCAGGGGTCGTCAGTAATTTGTATTGCTCGGGTGTTATGTCGCCAAGTATCCTCAACTGATCGAACAGCACCCCTTTCATTACTTCCTCCGGTTGCATGTTCAATTGTTTCTTGATAGCAAGGCTGTTCCCTATTTCATTATAGAGTTTTACTGCTCCGGAGTAGGTCCGGTCCTCTTTAAAAAATTTCTCTATTTTTTCTTTCATGGTTAGTATGATTAATCAAAACAAACATATAGACAGGCGATTGATCTGTAAAGGACAAAAAAGACCGGCTGCTTTCGCAACCGGTCACTGACTAATCAGAAAACATGAAGAAAGCCGCCTACGACCGGCTCACCTCAATGAATTTCCATGTATTGGCACCATCCTTGAACGCCCTGAATGTAAGTACTGATCCCGAAAGAGCAGTCCATGTCGTTCCGTTGGAGAGGATAAAATCATCCCCTGAATCAATTGTTGATGGATAAGTACCTCCTGATCCCAGGAAGGAATAAGTTCCACCATTAACAGCATTGGTGCATGAAGTAATATTAGCCGCACTAGCTGATCCCACTGTCAGTTGATATTGACCTTCTCCTGAGGCAAGATTTGCAGAAGTTGCATTTGCAGCAACTGTAGCTTTAACTGTATCGAAGGTTGTGGTTCCCTGATAATCTGCAACATCATAAGGTCCTTTGTTTGCTGATTTCAATGTGAATGTAGTAAGGTTTTTATCCTTATCATCTTCCCATTTGATCACCATTTTCAAAGCGGCACACGGTGAACCGAGCAGGTCCTTCTTGGTAGAAGAACACCGTTCAATGATTGCACCGATGTTACGACTCATCCAGTTTGATTTGAATTCCCGGATCTCATTTTCATTCCCTGGATGTGTGAATTCAAGATTCTGAACAAATCCTTCTGCATCAAGATCACCTTCAGAGTTGCTGCCAATTTTGATTTTATCCGTCGTCGCATAGATGTTGATCATGTAGGCGCCCGGATTAAAAACAATATTGTCGGTTACAATCACGCCTTTTGAATCCCTGGCTGGCCAGGTCAGAACATCATCGAAATCAAACAGGATGATTTTGTCTTTCTTGTCGCCCCCGGCGCCTTTGTTGCTTCCCGGTTTTGCGACTGATACTTTTACGTATGTCATTTTTTTAAGGTTTTTTTAGTTAAGCCGGATGACCGGCCCCAGGAGGTAGAAGATGTCAATCATGAACCTCCTGGGGTTGCCGATCTTATCCGCGACTGATTTCGTATAATTTTCCGTTGACCGCACTCTTACGCAGAACGATAAACGTTCCGGCAGATAATGTCATTGCAGCAGTCAGGCTAAAGTTTCCTGAATTGGCAATGGTTGCAGCATTGGTGCTGCTTCCGCCATAGATGGTATAATCAACGCCTGTAACGGCATTGTCAAGGGCTGTGATCGCTGTTGCAACACTGTTGGTAACGGTGATGAACTTGATATGACCGGTCACGTCAGGGGTTGTATCATCGGCTGTAAAAGCAGTTGCATCCGTGGTGATAGTGACCCGGTTGATCTCTACAAACTTTCCATCGGAACGTTTGATCAGCCATAATTCATCACCAACAGCCGGTGTCCATGCTGCAGTGAGCAATGAGAAATTACCTGAAGCTGCAATGGTAACGCCGTTGGTGACATTGCCA
>Ga0247841_10001752_pt1 | contig 46380 bp, 71 predicted proteins | sample LaCruzMarch2015__2_FD_192410 | JGI IMG/M metagenome (GOLD analysis project Ga0247841, IMG submission 192410) | Freshwater microbial communities from meromictic Lake La Cruz, Castile-La Mancha, Spain - LaCruzMarch2015_18m | ecosystem: Environmental > Aquatic > Freshwater > Lake | place: Spain... | reverse complement strand
AAATGAAGCTCGTTGAGTTACTTGAGTCTGAAGAGTTGGAGCAACTGGCGATACAGCTAAGGCAAACTGAGTATATTGATATGTTAATTGAACTCACGCTTGATGAGATAATATATGAGTAAGATGAAGTGCTATTAATTGAGCAAACAATTATTCTTTTTATTGAGAAAATTGAAAAATATACTCTTCTTGAGATATTGAACTCGGTCACTTAACAGATTGTACAATAGCAAGAGTAAGTGCGTGAGTGGTAGCAATAGAAAATGTAAATATAATGACAGTATGAAGTGCCGATACAATCACTTGAGTAAAAACCCTATGAACCACTTGAGCAATTAAACTAGGTTCTACAGTAACTGATAAATGTGAAATAAGATTAAATGACTCTGCTTTGAATGATGAAACTTGGTCTTGAACTGTTTTAGATTGTGTTGCTTGAGCTACACTGGCTGTTTGAGATGTATGTTATCTTAAAACTGCAGATTGACAATGGTATTTAAATGATTGAATTTTAGACTGAACAGATACTTGATTTAAACTAAAACTTTGAATATGTGTTTTAGCTGCAAATGATAACGGAGCAACAAAAATGTTATTAGACTGATTAATAGCTTCTGCTGCATTTCCTACATTTACAATATGAGCTCCTGTTTATCTTGATGATACTGCTTGAGACTTAGTAGTTGCACAACCTACAACTACAAACTTCGCAATCAGAGTGGTGTGAGAAGCTATAAGTGCAACTGTTTTGCACTTTCATCCATCTAATGATTATACTGTACTTATTTAATTAAAAAAATTATGGCTACTATAACATATAATAATGAAGATTGGACTTATGAAGAAGTTACTGCTCTTGATTGAAAAATTTGGATGGATAGAAATTTATGAGCTTCTCAAGTAGCAACTTCTAAAACAGATTCAGCAGCATATTGAGATTATTTTCAATGGGGTAGATGAGATGATGGTTCACAATTATATAATTCAACTACTACAACTACAAAATACTCAGTAAATGACCCATTAACAGTTGAAAATCCTAGTAAATTTGTAACTTGAACTGATTGGAGAAGTTCAAGAACAGATACACTTTGAGCAAGCTGAATAAATATACCAACCTGATGGAGATTACCAACCAAAGATGAATGGGTAGCTTTATGTACCGCTGAATCAATAACTGACACAAATTCATCTACTAAAGCTTTTAATTCTACCTTAAAACTTACAGTTGCAGGTCTTCGTGAATTTGATATTGCTGCTTATGATGGATGTATAGGGATAAACTGACATTATTGGGCATCTACCCCAAATACAGACAATGGATATGCTATGGTAGTTACTCCTAAAAATATTTATCCTGCTCTTGATTATTATAGAAGTTTTGGATTCCCAATACGTCTTATAAAAGCCGCACCAACTAATATAAAATCTATAAATTGATTAGCTTATTCCTCTATAAAATCTATAAATTGACTAACAAAGGCTAGTATTAAATCTTTTAATTGATTAACATAATGCTATTAGAACCGATTATATTTATTTCCTCTACTTATTGTGCGTGATTATTTTGTTGTGGAGATTATTTAAGAGGAGTATATGAATACCCTCAAAATAATATAATGATATGTAAACAAGAGAAGAATAAAAAAGAAGTTCTCTACCACGAGTTAGGTCATTATGTTTATTTCCAGAAACTAAATAATACCCAAAGAAAAATAGTAGATAGTAAATACACACAAGAAGAGTGGGCAGAAGCTTTTAGGAAATGGTTAGAGAAAGACCCAAAAAATTAAAAAAATATTATAAATTTGACTTGATTAATCTTTAAATTTAATTATAATTATGCAGAACAAAAACTCTCCTCATATATGTACGAAAGAAGTAGAACTTAATACTTTATCAATAACTACCGACTCAATGGCTAAAGATATTATAGAAATTAAATTAGACCTAAAAGAAATTAAGGAATTTATTCTTAAATTTCGTGAAGAAAGTGATAAGAGATATATTAAATTAGAAAGTGTTAAGATTGTGTTATCCGTAATTGGTGTAACTTCTGTAATTATTACTTGAGGTTGGCAAATTCTTACTTGGTTTAACTCTTTATAATTATGAAGAAATTAAATAAAGAAAAATTAATTATTGTTGCAATATGATTAATAATAATCCTATTATTAATCATTAACAATTATAGTAATTTGTATAGATAAAAAACAAAAAGAAATAGATAACAAAGTTACTCAAATTTATGATTATATTATTAACCCAACTAACTATGAGGAAATTAATTATTAAAAAACCAAATAAAACAATTAAAATAACAGTTTGAAAATGAATTAAAAAAACAATTAGACCTTCTGAAAGAAGAAGACTTGCTTTTAAATAAAAAATAAATATAATACTATTGGTTAGTTAAATTTATATTATAATAATATTTTTATATGAGTGAAATGAAAAATACCGAAGTAAAAGGAATAGCTTTTACGGTTAGTCAATTAGCAATAATTAATTTAGTTCTTCAAGTAGATAAGGAATGAAAACAAAAGACTTATTCTTTACCAGAACTTCAAATTGCTAGTGATATATTTAAGGAAATTAAGAAGAATGTTAAGGAAGATAAAATATCAGAATGATATTTAGTATTAACAAGCGAACAAAAGGTTTTTATAGTTAAACTTATAGATGAGAGAACTTGGTGAGTAATGGATGCTGAGAGTGTGTTTGAACTTAAAAAATTATTAATTTAAAATTATGGATTATAATAAAATATTAGAATTTTTAAAATCCAATAAAGCAAAGGCATTTTATTGGACTACTGTGAACGGTATGATTAGTTTGGCTATATTATATCTCACAGACAGTTCATACACTTATACGGTCGTTTTATTGCCTATTCTTAACCTAATTACAAAGTATATTAATACTGAAATATTAAGTTTAGAATAAATTTATTCCTAAATTATCTCTATGATATGGCGAACAACTTTGGCTATAATCCTATTCTTGAACAGTATACCTACGGTTCTTGCACTGATTATATTCAAATAGCCCATAAAATTAGACTAATTCGTGACAAATTATGAATAAAAGTATCCATTAGGAATTATTCTAAGAACGAAATAGAGTTTCAGAAAAAGAAAAGAGAGAAAGTTTTAAAGAAATATTGTCTTATTTAAAATTTGATAATTAAAAATAATCTATATAATATATTCACGGATTCATATTAAATTGGTTAATTTAAACTTACATATCCGTAAAAGCTTTGCTTTATAGGCTCTGTATAAATTTTCAGAGTCTTTTTTTTGACTTTTAATCATAAAAAGATATACTATTTATGCACGACATAAATTTTTTATTATTAAAATTATAAAATATATGTTAACAAAATTATTAGATACAGATAATATGTCTGTAGTTTGAGAATATCAAAAAAGGAGTAAATTTAATTGAGAAAATGAAAATATATGATTTACAGAATATATTTTTTTAGTTTTTACAATTCATATTAATTGAAAACTTAAAACATTCTCACATTATATTGAATTGGATAAACAGGAATTTTGAGAAGAATTGTGATTAAAAAATTATGAGGGGTGGTACATTCTTTATAATACATTATCTGCATTAGGCTATCCTATATCTGATTTTGATTGATGATTATGATGAAATATTATCAATGAATGGATTAATAAATGTATTGAATTAAGTAAAGAACCAGAAGTATTCCAAATGTAAACCAATAAACTTAGTGTCGTGCCTAAGTTTAAAGAAAATAAAAAATAAATTTGCAATTATAAAAATAACTGTATAATTAACCACGAAAGATATAAACTTTCTTAAATATTTGTGTTGTCTAGGACAAGTATTTAAATACAATGTATTTGGCCCCATTAAATCTAGACATTTACTGGGGTTTTTCTATTATTTATGATACAACAATGAAGTTGGAGATGGGCAAGAATACAAGCAAAAATAGTTCTAAAGGAAGAATTTTTTGATATTCAGAAACAAAGGACAATTTGAAGTTATAAAAAACTTATCAATAAATATAAATCCATTAAATATCAATGAATTGAATGAAAACTTAAGATATGTGTTTTACAGTTGCTTTTTAAGTGTATGCAAAATCATTTTAACAAAAGAATTAAGAAATGAGAAACAAAAGAACAAATATTATCTAACTAATTAAGATATGGATAATTGATTTATTAAAATACATAGAAAAATATTAAATTGGGAATGGTATGATGATGTTAACACATTATCTTTATTTATTCACTGTTTAGTTTTGGCAAATTGGGAAAATAAGCAATGGCATTGAATAGAAATTGAAAGATGAGGTTTTATAACTTCTTTATTACATTTATCTAAGGAAGTGTGATTAACAGTACAACAAACACGAACTTCTTTAGATAAACTTAAAAAAACAAAAAACATAACAATCAAATCAACAAACAAATATACCTTAGTAATGGTATTAAACTACGATAAATATCAATGTAATGAAAATAAATCAACAAACAAAATAACAAACGAACAACAAACAAATAACAAACAAATAACAACAACTAAAGAATATAAGAATATAAGAATATATAATAATATAGAATTTAAAGAATTTATTGAAAATGAAGAAAATAAACAAACAACTTCTTATTGGTTATTATTATCTTTAATTAATTTATGATATAAACCTAGTAAGAATGAAACTATAGACTCTTTCAGAAATTGGGTAAAATGAATAGTAGAATTACATAAAATAGATTCTTTAGATAAATTTAAAAATATTTGTAAAGAATTTGAATTATATTGGAAAACTAACAATAAAGTTATAAAAAATTATAAATCCACATTCTTAAATTGTCCTCATTTACCTCTTAATCAAAAAAAATATGCAAAATAAAACTTTTACTCCACTTAACATAAAAAATATTCAAAGATATTTAATTGCTTGATTTTTGAGTAATAATTGAGCAAAAATTTATAATACAATCTTAGAACCAAAAATGTTTTGAAATTATCAAAAACTTTTTATTTATATTTCTGAAAATTGAAACAGTATTACACCAGATTTACTTAAAATTATATCAATAGAGGAATATATGGATATTATGAAGTATGATAGTCTTGATTATATTAGAAATTGAAGTAAATATATACTAGAATTATTTGATTGGTATGTTAAAGAAAATCTATCTAATTTATCAAATATTTGAGAAATTAAAAAAATAAGAGATAAAATTATTTTGATTGAAAACTGAAATTGAAAAAATAATAATATAAAAACTTTGTTATTTGATGTAGAAAAAGAAATTGAGGTTGCTAGATGAAAAAAATGAAAAATACTTTGATATGAAACTGGAATTAAAACATTAGATGATTTTACTGAATGACTTCAAAAATGAACGGTAATGCGATTAAATGCTTATTCTAATGTATGAAAATCTAAACTAAGTTATTTTATAGCAAATAAAATTCTACGACAAAATCTAAATGTTATCTATTTTTCTCTGGAAGTAACAGCAACAAGAGTAGCTCTTAATTTATTAGCTAATTGGTATGATAAAGATTATTATACTATTGCTAAAGGTAAGGAATTAATAGATTTTTCTGAATATTATAATAATAACTTAGAAATAGTGGATTATATTTATACTATTGATGAGATTATTCAATATACAGAGCAAAAAAAGCCAGATGTAATATTTATAGATTTTATTCAAAACATAAAATGAAATTGAAACTCAGAATACGAAAGACTTACTTCTATTGCAACAGAAATACAACAACTTGCGATTAGAAACAATATAGCAATATTTGATATATCTCAAATATCAAACGAATGACTTGATTTTAAAAGATGAGGTATAATACCAAGTAAGTGAAGTTGATGACTTGTACATAGTGCAGATGTTGGACTTTTATTAAGGAAAAAAGATTGAAGATTATTATTAAATATTGCTAAGAATAAATTTTGACAAAATGATATTGAAATTGAACTTTTAGCAAACTTTTCTAAGTGAAGTTTTCAGGATTTATGAGAATCTGAATTTTGAATTAAAAACTAACCTTATATTTATGGAAAATATTTATTGTAAAGAATGTAATAGCCCAACTCAGCACTTATATATGTGATATTTTTGTTTTGATTGTGCAAAAGAATTTAATAATAAAACAGAAATAGAACAAGAAATAGTTTTAGAAAGTCTTTAAAAATATGATAGAATGGGCAAAATGACAATTTAATTAAAAAAAGTTTTGACTTTAAATTAAAAAAGAATATAATACTTTTGCTTACAACTATTTTACTTTATAATTTTAAAACTATGAAACTAAAAATAGAATGAAAGACTTATAAAATAACAAAATGAAAAGAGTATATACTAAAAAGTAAATGTGGTAGAGCTTATTTAATATTAACTAAATAAAACTATGTATTTTAAAATACCTAAATCGTTTGAATTAATGAATGATACCATTAATATAAAATATTCTGATAAATTAACTTCAGAAGAGGATAGTAATGGTAGGGCATATTATAGAAAAAAACTAATAGAACTACAAAAAATATCTGAAACAAATAATCTTAACGAAGATAATTTAATTAAAACATATCTACACGAACTATTACATATGATTCTATGGAAGTTAGAAGAAGATAAACTTAGAACAGATGAAAAACTTATAAATAAAATGGCTTGATTATTAGCACAACATTTTAAAAGTGCAAAATTTTAATTAAAAAATAATTATGAAAAAATTACTTTGACCTTTAGAGAAAAAAGCAGATAAACTTTGGAGTGAATGTATACGGAAAATATGAAAGTGTGAGTATTGTTGAAAAACAGAATATCTTAACGCTCATCATATTTTTAGCAGAAATAATAAAAGTGTTCGTTGGGAGTTATCGAATTGAATTTGCTTATGCTCATGACACCACACTTTTAGCTCTACATTTAGTCCACATCAAACACCAGTAGAATTTACAAGATGGATAGAAGCTAAAAGATGAAAAGATTATTTAGATAATTTAGAAAAACTAGCACATCTTCCATTGAAAGTAACAAGAGAATATTTAGAAGAAAAGATTAAGTATTTAAAGCGATATTTAGAAGAATATTAAAAGAAAATAAAGTTAATATTTTTATTTATTAATTATAAAATTATGAGAAGAAATTTAAAAGAATATTTTAAACAAAAATGATATAGTGATGAACAAATAAATAATCATTATAAAATGGTTGAATATTTAAACAAAAGAAATAAAGAAAAATTAATAAAAGAAATTGAAGAGCATAAAGAAGAAATAGAAAAAACTAAAAAATATCTTACAAAAGTAAAACCAAGTCTTGTTTGAGATTGATTATGGGGAAATAATGAATGGAATGTTAGAATATTCGTAAGATATACAGAAATTTTTTAAAATGACAGCCAAAAGCTGATTTGCTTACATACTTAACATAATCTATTTAAGTTATCTTATCCGCCTAAATAACTTAAATAATAGAGGCTATACTTGCGAGGTATACCACTAGTTTGTATAAGAGTAAATTTTATACAAAACACCTTTCAGGATTAGCTTCTAAATTATGTTTTAACTTTTAAATTATGAACCTAAATAATCTAAAATACAAAACAGAATATGAATATTATAACTCTTATTGTTGAGATAAGGTTAGATATTGATTATATAGAGAAAGATTTTTAAAATGAATTTCCAAAGAAAAAGCAATTATTCCTTGAAATTTAAGAACACAAGGAAAAATTAAAGAGAATTGAAGAATATGTAATAAATGCTGATTATTCAAAGAATGGAGTGAATATAGTAAAAGTAAAAATAAATATACTACAACTTGCAAGGAATGTAGAAATAAAGTTAAAGCAGAATATAGAAAAACACAACACTGAAAACAAATGGCTAAAAATCATCATATAAAATATAGAGCAGATTATAAAAAACTTAAACACGAAAGAGAAAAATCCAAAGAATGGAGAATAAAAAATAAAGAACATTTAATACTAAGTAGACGAAAATGGTTTCAAGAAAATAAAAAAGATATTCAAGAAAGACATAAAAAAACAGAATATGAAAAATACTTACAATGAGAATTTGTAATATATAACTGAAACAAGTGTAGAATCTTACAAGATTATAATAAAAAGGAGTGATTATTAATTAAAGTTTGAGAATTTAAGATTTTCGTAAAAAAATATCAAGTAAAGCCATTTATACAAGTAAACAAATATATATTTTAAGCCAATTTAAAAAGATAATTAAAAAAAGATTTGTTTTTAAATTAAAATTCGTATAATAAGAACAGTTAATATTTAACTTAAAAAATATGGAAAACATAATTAAAAAAGCAAACACTTTAAATCTAAAACAATTAGATTTTGTAATTGACGAACTAATTAAAATTTGGTTAGAAAAAAATAAAGAAGAAAGAAAAGAAAAATTAAAATATAATGAAGATATAGAATATAAAGTAGAAGAAGATATGGAATTAGAAAGAGATAATAATTTTCAAAGAGATAATTTAATTTAAATTTATTTATTAACTTTTAAAAAATATGACTAATGAAATATCTACACAAGTTGAATGACTTGTGCCACAAATTAGAAATTATGAGAGAGAACAATTAAGATTAAAAAATGAACAAGCTATTTTGGAGAATAAATTTAAAAATAGTAAAGAATATAAAAATTATCTTAAAATAAGTAAAGAATTAATAGAAGCGGGAAATAAAGAAAAAGATTTAAGAAACGAAGCAAAACAAATTATGTTTACTGCTTGATTGCACGATTTTACAACTCTTGATTGAGTGACAGTGCAACTTAATAAGACTCCTTGAAGTCTAAAAATAGAAGAGTGATTTACTTGCCCAGAAGAATACAAAAGAATTAAGACCGAAATAGATAAAACTAAACTTAAAAAAGACTATATAGATTGAAAATTTTATGATGACAATATCAGTATAGAAGTAGATTATAAATTAGTTATCAAAAATGATTAACAAGGTAATTTATTATGTAATAATTATTAATTATGAAAAAAGAAATATTAGAAAAAGACTTTAAAAAAGTATCTATTAAAGGAAAACCTTATGTAGAAGTTAAAGAAAGAATACTAGCTCTAGCTACTAGTGAAAAATATTCTATTGAAACAGAATATCAATATTTTGAAACTAGAAAAATGTGGGTTGTAAAAGCTAAACTTACTCTATTAGGAACAGGAGAAATATATACAGGTCTAGCACAAGAGATTGAAAGTAATGAAGTTAACAAGGTAAATTTTACATCAGCGTTAGAAAATGCCGAAACTTCTGCAGTATGAAGAGCTTGTGCTTTTGCTTGAATATGAGTAATTGAATGAATAGCAAGTGCTGATGAAGTAAATAAGGATATCAATAGATGAAGTAATTTTGAACAAAAAACAGAAACAAAAACTGATGTAAAATGTCCTAAATGTTGAGCTTCAATGAAAATTAGCTGAACAACTGGGAAAACTTATTGTTCTGCATTATGTTGGAAACAACCAGAAAAAGACTTATGAGAAATTCCTTTTTAATAAATTTCTATTCTATTCCTTATTATTAAGGGATAGTAAGTAGTTTATTAATAACCAAAAATAATATGAAAATAAAATTTATAGATTTGAATAAAAAACTTGTAGAACAAGTTAAAAAAGAAATACCTTATTTTTCTGATTATATCGTATGAGATATATTTCAGCAAGAATGAGTTATAGTAAGTGCAAGTAATCCTAATTATACTATGTGATGAGGGTTAGACGCTAAGATTAAAGAAAAATTTCCTAAAGAATGCGAAAATTTAGTTAAATGAAAAAATCAAAGAGTATGAAATGTAATATTCATAATAACTGTAGATAATAATTTTAAATCAAATAAGGTTCTAGTATATAAAGCATTACAATCAATTTTTCAATTTTGAGAAGAAAATGAAACAATATTACTATCTTGATTATGAACCTGAATAGGTTCATTATCAAATAAAGATTTTATTCAAGTTGTTAAAGATTTTATTCCAAATAAAGCATATAAAGGTTTTGATAAAAACCTAAAATGTAAATCAAAACAATATAAAATTTGAAATATTTTTGAAGAAAAAAGTATTAAATTATGTAATAGTGGTATTCATTATTGTAATAAGTTACAAGATATTTATGACTTTTATCCTAAAGATAGTAAAATTTGTGAAATAGAAATATTAGGGGAAATTGATTTTTGATTAAATAAAAATTGTACTTCAAAAATAAAAATACTTCAAGAACTTGATGATTATAATAAGATTATCTCTTGAAACCGAAACTCTTGAAACTTGAACTCTTGATACTGAAACTCTTGAAACTGAAACTCTTGAAACTTGAACTCTTGAAACTGGAACTCTTGAAACCGAAACTCTTGATACTGAAACTCTTGAAACTGAAACTCTTGAAACTGAAACTCTTGAAACTTGAACTCTTGAGACTGAAACTCTTGAAACCGAAACTCTTGAGACTGAAACTCTTGATACTGAAACTCTTGAGACTGAAACTCTTGAAACCGAAACTCTTGAAACTTGAACTCTTGATACTGAAACTCTTGAAACTGAAACTCTTGAAACTGAAACTCTTGAAACTTGAACTCTTGAAACTTGAACTCTTGAGACTGGAACTCTTGAAACTGGAACTCTTGATACTTCTCTAATATTACACTATTTGCAACTTTTTTTGGCAAAAAAACTAAAATCAAATTTTGAGATTATAATTTTCCAAATTTTTTCAATTTTGAGTTAAATATATGGCGTTCAATAGATTTTATGACACAAGAAGAAAAAACTAATAATCCTAATAGTATCACTACTTGATGATACCTAAAACCAATTTCTTATAAAGAAGCGTGGAAAAATGCTTGGAATTGAGCTGAATTATCAGAAAAAAAGAAAGTATTAGATTTGCCTAATTTTGATAATGATATTTTTCTTGATATTACAGGAATAAATGTCAAAAAAGAACTTAATATTAAATAATTAAATTATGAAACAAGAAGATTGAGATATAGAATCTGAATATATATCAGAAGATGATTATTTCAGAAAAATATGTGATACTATATGATATGATGATATGCAATATTGGAGTGAAGATAATTGATATTATTATGATTCTTGAGCAAAAAGTGATATAAGTGAAAAAGATATGATATTTACTACAGAATTTATGAATAAATTTTTTACTTATTATAAAAACTCAAATCATTATGTTTATACTTGAGAGTTATGATTTAAACTTGAAGTTTTCAGACATCTTGATGATATTACAAACTATTTATACTCTTTAATTAAATAACTATGATAGAAAAAGATTATTCAGATATGCAACAAGCATACGGACAACTAGAAGAAGCATATAAGGTGCTAGAATATAGAACTATTGAAGAATGAAAGGCTATGGACTTACTAAGTATTAAGGAGAAAGAAATTCACTCAAAATACTTTTGACAAGTTTTAGACCAAAAAATGACAATATGAGCATTTGAAAAACTGCTAAAGTTTGAAGCTTATAATGAATTACTAGACTACCGTAAATGGCAAAAGCTAAAAGCTCTAGCAAAACAAAAAGTAGACAGAGCAACAGAAAAACTCAATATTGAGAAAAAACTTATATTTTAATTCATTAACTTTATTAATTATGTTTAAAACATTAAGAACAGAATTTAAACAATTATTTACAGATTTTATTAATTGTTGAAAAATTCATAATAAAGAACGAGAAGAAAGAGTAAATAAAAATCTATCATTACAAATAGAAGTTTTAAAAAAATATCATTCCGAACTTGAAGAACTTAAAAAGTTTAAATCTGATATTACTACAGTTATTAATTTTGATACTACAACTAGTATATGATGTGCAAGTTTTGAAGATTTTAAAATTAAATGAATTGAAAATTGTTATTTTACAAAAGAATTAATTTCAAATAAAGCAACTAATACAAAAACATTATTTGTAGTTTCGTGAGAAAAAATTAAAAAACATTTTTTCAAAAAATGAAACGAAAACAAAAATGTAAAACAAATTAATTGAAAATTTTATTTATTTAAAAAATAACTATGAGAGAAATAAAACCTTATAATTTATTATTACAAATTCCACGAAAATGGAAAGAAAAATTAAAAAAACCATTATTTGCTGTTAATTTTTTTAAAAATCATTTCTTACAATTAAATTGAGTTAATTTATCATTTAAAAAAAAGAAAAACTATATTCCTATATATTTATATTTTGACTCAGATGATTGTCAATGTGAACTTAAAATAATGAGAGCAAAAGACTTTCCTATTAAGAATAAAAAATGTAAACATTGAAACTATTTTGTTAAATATAAATTTATTAACTAACAACTAAAATTATGAGAAAAGAATACACCGCAAGCGATTGACTTATTGAAGCAAGCAAAATAGACTTATATAAGTTCATAGACTATACTAATGGGCTTAATATTAAGCTTATCTGTAAGCACGCCTGAATTACAGAACAAACAATAGTAAATTATAGAAAATGAAATTGTAAACTTATTAATAAGAAAGTGCTAACTAAGTTTATCGCTTCTGCAAACGAACGCACGCTTTCTATATTCAAAATAAAGGCGATTAGACCTATTACTGTAACCGATTTTTTGAAATAGTGTATACGAAACTTATACAATAAAATTAAATTTAAAAAAAGTTTGGCTTTAATACTAAGTTAGTGAAGTAAATTATAAAAAAGATTTGCATTCTAATTAAAAAAGAATATACTATTCTCAGTTAAGATTAAGAGTTATGGAAACCAAGGTTAATAACCAACTGGATAAAACAAAAAACTCTTAATCTAGCCCATTAACATTAACTTTATTAATTATGAGAATGAAAGAATTAAAAAAAGTTTGCAAAATTGTAAACACAGAAATTCAAACACTTCTTGTAATTTATATTTTATCTCTTAACTTTTAATTATTATGGAAACAAGAGAAAAATCAGAAATAGTAAAAGTATTTGACTTAATGTCAGATTATAACTGGCATAGTAACAAAGAGTTAAATAGCTTAATAGGTTGGAATTTCAAAGATAAGATTTTTCAACTAAAATGAAAAGGTTGTACTATTATTAGACAATGAAGTTGAAAGAATTTTGAATGGAAAGCAGTATTTATTCCAAAAACTCTCTGAATAGTAAATTGAGATTTAATAAATAGATACTGAATACAAACTACAATAGTAGAAAAATGAGAAATTAAGCAAAAATATATCAAAAATACAGTAGATGAATTTATTTGAAATACATGCATAAAAAATCCTGATTATATTAAACCAAATATTTGGGGTAAAATATTAAAAACTATACAATGGTTCTAACTGCGACCTACCACGCTACATTGCGTGCAAATGAAAGATTTAATTATAATATTAACCCTACATCATACATTAAGGCAACATTCGCTGAATGTATAAAAAAAGGAATTAAGAAGAATAAAGTATACCCAAGAACAGAAAGAGATTGAAAGTTAAGTGTAAAATGGAGATGAATTGTATTTATATTTGCAAAAAAAGAGTGAAATTTTACTTTAATAACAAATTATTAATATGTACAATCTAATAGATTGAAAATTCTACAAAACTGTAGAAGTATCTAATGAAGATATACTTTTTCTATTAAATAAAAGTAAAAGTGTTGAAACCACTATATTAGAACTAGAAGATAAAAATTTCAAAGTTTATAGTAAGAATTGGAAGAAAAAAACTATTGGTTGAGTTAAAGTTTTAATCAATAAAAAAGAAGATATAACAGAGTTTTTAGATTGAGATTTTAAATGAGAACAATTATTTACATTTGATGCGATGATTAGAGAAACAAAAAAAGTTTGAAAAAAAGTACCAACAAAAGATGAATGGTGACAGATAATAAAATATATAAATCCTAATATTAGGATAGAATGATGATGGCAGGATGATACTTCTGTAAGAGAAAGGCTTTGATTAAAACTAGCAGGTTACCGCTATCGCAGTAATGCCTACTACTACGGTCGGGGCTGGTACGGCAACTATTGGTCATCTTCTCCTAATAGTATCTATGGTTACGGTGTGAACCTTAATAGTACGCAGGTCTACCCGCTGATTTACAATTTCAGTTCTTACGGCTTCTCTGTTCGTTGTCTTAAGAACTAAGATTCGACTCTTTGATACTTTGACTATTTATTTTTTAATCTTTAATTTATATTTATATGGAAAAAGAAATTGAAATAATAGATATTAAAGAAAACACTCGTAAGATGTTAAGAGTATTATCCTATAGAATATGGGGATTACTCAAATTAAATAAGGCTAATAAAGATTATATTAAAAATCTTGAAAACCAAATAGAATGGCAGAAAGAAAAAATTGATAGTTTATCTAAATTTATTACTAATTAATTTTTTATGAAAGATAAAATCATAATTACTATTGCTTATTTATTCAGTAAGCGAACATACATATATTGTTTTATAATTGTATTAGGATTATACCTAATTATATCAACTACTACTAATTACTTGGTTAAGGAGATACTAGAGATTAAAAAAATGGATGATATTAGAAAAATTCAATTAGAACAACTAGAAAAAGAACTAAACTGATATAACGAACAACTTAAACCGCTCAAACTTAAGTTTTCAGAGTTAAAGGATAAGATTATGCCTCTAAAAGGAAAAAAGTTGTGTATCGAGCAAAAAATATGAACTCTTGAAAGTTGTCCAGAACAATGATTTATACCAAAGGCAAACGCTGACTATTTTAAGCCAGATATAGCAGTTATTAATCCAAAACCAGTTTGGTTAAAAAACTCACAATGACAAAGTAAAAGTAAGGCAGAATTAATGTGAAACACTTTCGATGAAATTAGTAAAAACCATAAAATACCAGTTGATTATTGGTATGCTTCAGAGAAAAAATGGAAGATAAAAAAAGAAGTAGCACTTTGTATAGCGTGGGCTGATTCTTGATTAGGAAGATATTTAAAAACACCTAATAATATTTGAAATGTTGGCAATAACGATAGAGGTAACAGAGTTTCGGTTTCTACTTTGGAAAAGTGAGTAGATTTAATATTCCAGACTCTGAACAATAAATATTTAAAACATAAACAAAGTATTTGAAGTTTGTCTGTATGATGAGGAGGTACAAAACCTTTTTATGCTACAAGCAAGGAAAACTGGAACATAAATACTTTAAATTGTCTTTCCACCATACATTGAGTGCAAATTAATGAAAATTTTATGATTAGATTATAATTTATGAAAACAATACTGGGTTCAATACTTATTGCAATACTCTTTATATTCCCATTATCTACCTATCTATATGCAAAAACACTAGGTCAAGGTAATGCTGATTGTATGATTACTTATATTCAAGAATATTACCCATTATGAGCAATATATAAGACTAAGTCTTGAACTCATATTGATAAGAGATGATTAATTTATATGGATAAAGTACAAGATATTAATTGATGTTACTTAGACAATATCAATAATTCACTTTATTGTTATTGGACATTGATTTTAGAAAGATAATTTAAAAATCTTTTGCATTTTAATTAAAATCTGTATAATAAGAACAGATAATTAATAATTAAAATTATGACAGAATATTTTGAAAAAATAGAAAAACAACGCCAAATAGATTGGGCTATAAAACAACAAGATAAGTTTGTTGAAAAAATCTATAAAAGTAAAAAGAAAGTAATTTATATTATTAATAAATAAACTATTATGAATAACCACAAACAATTAAAAGAAATAATGAAGAAAATTTGATTTGTACCTAGAAAATATTTTTGGAGTACAAATACTACAAAATATCACAAACAAATAAACTTTTGAACAGATTGTGAAGTAGATGTAAGAGAAATAATATTTACTCAAGAGTTTATGGATAAGTTTATAAAATATACAAATAATGAAGATGAAGAATGAGAATGATTTAGATATATATTATTAAAAAATCTTGATAATCTAGTACCTTATCTTTATAATTTAACTAAATAAACTATATGAGATTATTAAAGGATTTACTAGCACTATTTTTTAATGCAATAGTAAAATTATTTAAAATATTAACCAATAAATAACTATATGAATAAATACACATTTATAGATTGAAAATACTATAAGCAAACTCTTATAGAAATAGATAGTAAAGATATACTATCTGCTCTTGAATTTATGGGTATACCGTCTAAAAGATTAGAACTACAATTAGAAGATTCAAATCTATGAAAACCTACTTGTGAACAGATTAAAATTAATCCTAAAGAAGCAAGTGAGACAATACCACAAGCTTGGAAGAATAATTGAAACTGGTATTATAATTTTGATTGAGCCTTACTAGAGGCTAAAACATTATGAAAGAAAATTCCTACTAAAGAAGACTGGGAAGAAATTATAGAAAATAATAATAAAGAAGTTTTAAAATTACCAAAACTAGGTTACCGCAGTGGCAGTAATGCCTACTACTACTATCAGGGCACGTACGGCTACTATTGGTCATCTTCTCCTTATGGTCTCTATGGTTACTATGTGACCATTGGTAGTACGCAGGTCTACCCGCTGAATTACAGTAGCAGAGCGTACGGCTTTACTGTTCGTTGTCTTAAGAACTAAGATTCGACTCTTTACCCTCTTTGTTCTCTTTAATTTTTAATATTTTGATTTATGAACAAATCACATTATCCTACTTTAGATAGATATAAGAAATTGAAAAGATAGGATTTCCAAAAACTGAAAATATATATTGATATAGAGAGGAAAAATATCCAGAAGAATGAATAATGCTATTAGAAGATTATGATTGATTACATCATTATCCTTGTCCTTCTGTTATGGAGATGTTAGATATAATGCCTACCCACATAAATGCCGATAATATTAGTATTTCTACTGATAAATGGAGAAAATATTATGTGAAATTCTGAATAAATTATACATCAGATAATTCACTACCTAATGCACTTGCCGATATGGTTATCTGATTAGTAGAAAATAAACATTTATCTTTTAACAAATAAATTTATGAACTTAAAAAGAACAACCAATTCTCTCGAATGAGAGAAAAGGTTAATTGATATGGAAAAATCTCATCTATCACAAGATGAGAAGACTAAAGTTATTATTCAAGATTATGTTAGAAGACATAAAGATAAGACTAATTTTATTTTATTAAATAAATAAAGAATATGAGTTACGATGTATATTTTAAAAAATGAAAAAAAATTTTAACAGACAGAATAAATCATACATCTAACACTGGTGAAATGATTAGTAAAGCTATGGATGTAGATTATTGGCGTGATGAAATAGATTGAAAAGTCGCTAAAGATGTGATTAATATCTTAAAAAATGCAATAGAAAGATTGGCTGATAATGATTGGAAAGCTAAATCATTTAGTTTTTTAGATTTAAGGATTTACGAACCAGAAAATAAATGGGGTACACTTGAAACAACTCAATTATTTCTTACAAGAATTTTATGGAATTGTTATGAAAACCCTAAATCAACTATTTATATTAGTAAATAATTTGCAACAAAAATAACTTGATATATTTCTTATTAAGAGTATAATCAAGAGTAATTAATTAACCAATATAATATATGAAGAAGCCTATAGAATGCTTTCTGCAAGTAGACCAAACTAAAAACCCTCGTCATCGTATGGCCTGTACAGTTTTTTCATCTGCTATAAATCTATATTGGAATACTTGAATTAAATTATCTCAATGAGAGATAGATTTCCTTGTAGAAGATTGAATAAAAAAAGGGATATTAAGCGTTAAGGATTGAGGTTGATTAGAAGATAATTTTATGAATGTTTATAGTTATGTTAAGAAAAACAACCCACAACTTAAATATAAAATCTTTAATAAGTATAATAGTTTATTCCCTACCTTATTGAATCAAGGATATATGATAAGATTAGGAATTAAAGTAAACGCAAAATATACTTATGACAGTCAAGATAACTGAATAATTGAATCACAAGACTATGAAAAGATGAAAGGCAATATTAAACACGCTACGAATTGTTTGAAGTGGATAAATACAAATAGTAGTGAAACAGGTAAGCACTTTATTTGGGATAGTTATTTTTCCAAAAAAGCCTATAACTTATATCAAGTTAATCTTAGGAATATGAAAGATACTGTTATGATGGAAAATCTTTATTTATTTTATGTAGATTAATATGATTAACATAAATCAATTTATATTAAATTTAGCAAGTCAATTTACAAAAACTGATGAGTGAAAATTCATTAAAGAAGAAGAATTCAAAAGATTTAAATTTTCTAAAAAACAAAAGTATTTAGCTAATTTAATTTTAAAATAATATGAGTAAACATAGAAATGCTCCCTCATCTGAAAAACTTGATATAGCAATCGTAGATAAAAATTGAGATTGGTGTATCAAATGAAAGAACCACGAAAAATTTATGAAGTTTACTTGGCAAGATAGGTATCTATCAGAAGGATATAGACTTGCTATCTTAGACACAAACAATAAGATTAAAAATATTTTAAAACCTTAACTTACTTATGAAAAACTTAAAATTTAAAATAGTTCCAAATGGAACAAATATAAATGAGAATGTAATAGCAACTATGACTATAAGTGAGAGTGATTTTAATTTATGGTATAAAGAAAATTCAAGAAGACTTAGTGAAATAAGTAGATTAGAATATTCAGAAATAGAATGAAGTTCTTACCGAGAATATATTAGACTTAATCCTATATTTGATGTTGATGAGAGTATGGGAATAGGAATGATGAGTCAATCTCATCAAATGGAAATGCTTAAATTTTTATCTGTATTACTTTATGAATAAAATTAAAATATGACAATTAAGACAATGGAAAAGTTCACAACCATATATTTTTGAAATAACAGAAATAGATAAGAAAGACAAAATAGCTTATTGTTCTAATTGAATAGATTATGATTTAGATGATTGGTTTGATATTGATTTTATTATTAATAATTCAAAAAAAGTATGAACACGTTTATTGTAGATAACTGAGAAAAGATTATTATAGTTAAAAAGGACTTATCTAACGCTCCAGAATTTGAAGAGATTATGAGACAATACTTTAGTAAGAGAGTAGAAACTATCTGTCTATCTACAGACCAATGAGATATTAAGATAGCTAAGGAGTATTTCTATTTAGTAAATTAAACTTGTATTTATACTATATTTAGATATAATTAAGGAGTAATTAACTTAAAAAGTATGAAAATATCAGAAATAAAGATTAATCCAAAGAACCCTAGATTTATTAAAGATGATAAATTTAAAAAACTAGTAAAATCTATAAAAGAATTTCCTAAGATGTTAAAACTTAGACCTATTGTTATAGATAAAAACAATATGATTTTAGGTTGAAATATGCGTTTTAAAGCCTGTCAAGAATTATGAATAAAGGATATACCTGTAAAGATAGCAGAAGACCTTACCCCCAAAGAAGAACAAAGATTTATTATAGAAGATAATGTTTGATTTTGAGAATGGGATTTTGATTTATTAAGTAATGAATGGGACGAAAAAGAATTAATTGATTGGTGAGTTGATTTACCTAATTTTGATATACAAGAAAAAACAGATAAAGAAGATTTAGATAAAAAAACAAAACAAGTTGAATGTCCTAGGTGTTGAGAAACATTTAGTATTTAATTAATATAATATGTGTATTCCATATATGTGAAGTAAAGATAAAAGTGCAATACATATATTTAATGTAATTAATGCCTTTACAAAAGATAGACAAGATAATTTATTAGTTGATTTATTTACTTGATGATTTGCAGTAAGTGAAATTTTTATTAAAAAATGATGGCAAACAATTAATAATGATAAAAATAAATATGTAATGGAATTATTAAAAAAAACTCTTGATTGACTACCTGATGAGGTTTATAATTGGGTTAGTAGAGATAAATTTAAAGATGTTATAGATAATCCTGATAAATATGATGATTGGTATGTTTGATATATTCAATGTATTTGGAGTTTTTGAAATAATCAAAAATGATATTTATATTGAAAAGAATTTGAAGAGTTAAAAAAGAGTTGAGATGATTTAATTGTAAGATGAGAAGTAAGTAATTTAATTAGAGAAATAATACCACAAAAATTTATTGATTGAATATTAAAACAAAAATCAATACACACAAGAAGAATAGCATTAAGTAAAGTTTCAAAGATACTATGAAATAAATTACAATGAATGCAAAGGTTACAAAACCTAGAAAGACTTCAAAGACTTCAAAGACTTCAAAGACTTCAAAGACTTCAAAATAAGCAAAATATTAAGCAAATTATAAAGTGAAGTTATAACGAAGTAGAAATACCAAAAAATGCAATAGTATATTGTGACCCCCCATATAAATGAACTGCTACTTATGCTGAATGATGATTTGACCATACTAAGTTTTGGGAATATATAAGAAATTTAAGTAAAACAAATAAAGTATTCATTAGTGAATATACTGCACCAGATGATTTTAGAAAGATTTATGAATTTAGTCAAAAAAGTTGTTTACAATGATGAAGTCAATCGCATAACAATCAGCCAAACGAATGTTTATTCATATATAATTGATAATTAAATTTTAAAAGTTATTTACAAGTTATGTCCAATCCTAATATAGCAAAGTATTGAAAAGCAACACAGATAAAGAAATGAGAAGTAAGAAACACTACAGGACAACCAAGAAAATGAATATCTCTTGTTAATTCTGAACTAGCTGAAAAATGATATGCACCAGCAACAAAGCAAGACATTGAAACAAATTATATGAGCCTTCTCCAATTAGAAGAAACAGAACTTAAAGTAATGTTAGAAGATAAGACTAAGCCAATGCTTATAAGAATTTTAGTAAAAAATATGTTATGAGGGAAAGGATTTGATATTATAGAAAAAATGCTTGATAGATGAATATGAAAAGCAAAGACCACAGAAGACATAACAATTAAATGAAAAATTAAACAAGAAACATCAGAAGAGCAAAAGCAATTGATTAATGAACTAATCAAGCGTAACAACAAGTAATTATTTTTTTAACCAATTATTATTATGGATATACTTAACAGAGAGTTTTGAGAGTTTACAGATTGAAAGTTTATTTTGACAGAAACAGCAAAGCAAACCTATACAATCGATATTGAAAGTTCGTTAATTAAGCTTAAAGAAATTAAGGCTGAAATTGATAGGATACCTAATCAGATTTTAGGATTAGAAAAAAGAAAGATAGATATAACTAAGTTCTACAATGAATGATTGGCAACATTAGTAGAAGCTAAAGAGAACTATAAGTGGGAAGACTTAGAACTACCTGAACAATTATAAAAATATTAGCCCCTAATAAGGGCTTTTATTTTATAAAAAAACTTGATTTTATCTAAAAAATAAATAGTATGCAAAATATACTATATAAATACGAATATTCGCTATCAAAATGCAAGAAAAAATTAAAAAAATAAGGTTACAAAAACCTATAACTTCGTACTTAATTTATAGATTTTTAAATTTAGTTACTTGAAAAGAAGTTAAAACAATTAAATCTTATTTTTATAGAAACAATTTAAAACCAAAAAATCCTACAGATATTCTTGCTTACATAAAAAAGTTTACTAATTAATTTTATTATTATGGCTACATTCTTAACTTTATGTGTTTACTTTATCCCAACATTTATTTCTATGTATAGAAAACACAATAATATTTGACCTATTTTGATTATTAACTTATTCACTGGCTGGACTTTCATTGGCTGGGTAGTTGCACTAGCAATGAGTTTAACTAATAACATAAAAAAATAATGCCAAAATCAGTAATGCTTTTTATCCCTACAATGTGAGATGTACCAACTTCTATGTCTACTTATCTTATGAAAGTAAATTCAAAGTACAAAATTGAAGTAATAACAACAAGTAAGGTGCTTATACATTCAGCAAGGAATTTAGCTATTGAAAAAATGATAGAACATAATTCAGATTATCTTATTATGATAGATTCTGACAATCCTTGTAAGTATGACAATTTTGTTGATGTTATGGTAGACAACCATAAGGATATAGTAAGTTGAATAGTTAGACTTAGGAATAGACAAGAAGATTTGAATATTTGTTTTGAACAAGTCATTGAATGAATGAAGGCTTATATTAACTATCAGAATATAGAATGATTATGAACCTTAGAAGAAATTGGAAACTGTGGTAGTTGACTTGTTTGCTTATCTCGTAAGGTATGTGAAGATATGATTGCTAACTATCCTAGACCTTTTGAAAATAAATATACTTATTATATTGAAAAAGAAGCTTGATGATATGTAGAATTTTGACCAAGCATATTTAGACAATCTTGATTTAAAACAAATGAACAAGGTTGACTTAATATAAGAGGCAGAGAGTTAAGTGAAGACTATCTATTCTTTGAACGAGCACAAAGCTTAGGATATAAGTTATATGCAGATACTCGTCTGATTTGCAAACATCTAGCTGACCAAAAATTTATTGAAGTTTAAATTTTAAAACTATGAAAAATTTTGATTATAAAGCCTATTGGAATAATCGCTATATCAATAATTGAAATTCTTGAAAATGAAGTTATTGAGCAAATGCTTTGTTTAAGGCGAACTTTATAAATAACTTTATTAAAGAGAATAATATTATAACGGTTACAGAATTTTGATGTTGAGACTGAAATAATCTTGAACTTTATGAAATAAAAAACTATGAAGGCTTAGATATTTCTGAAAAAGCAATTGAAATTTGTAATAATAGATTTAAAGACGATAAAACAAAACAATTTAGTGTTTTGAACGATTGAGAATATCAAGCCGAATTAACATTATCTTTAGATGTAACTTTCCATATTTTCCCTAAGAGCGAATGGAAGAAATATATAAACAAAGTTATAGATAGTACTGTTAGGTTTGCTATATTCTATTCTTTTCCTAAATGAACAGCAAACGCTCCACATCTTAATGATTATAATTTTGAGGAATATTTAGAAGAATTAAGCAAAAGAAAGAAGTTTACTTATATTAAAGATAACTCAATACCACCTGAAAGTAATTCAAGATTTTATATAATTACAAAATAAATGTTACAACAAAACTTTTCTGAAGATTATAAATATCTTATTCAAAGAATATTTATAAATAAAACACCAACAGCATTCAGCCGTTACAATGAGTGAGAGTATTCTTTGATTGCTTGACATACTTTCAATGGTGCTGGCTGATTTTGGAAAACACATCAAAATAAATCTAAACTTAAAACAGAAATTAATAATATACTAAAATATCAAGATGAGTGATTTATGTTCGGTATAGCAAGCAGGCAACATTTAAGAGCTAATATTTTCTACAAGCACGCAATTAAATCTAAAGACAAAACATTTGCTACAATCTTTGTAAACAATAACTACAAGACTTTTAAGCTTGTTTTAGAATGAATAAAAGAAAAAGTTATATTAGTTGCTAATAAGATTTGAGAATGACAAAATTATCCTTTTAAAGTTAAAAAGTTTTATTGAATACCTTTTGATGTTGTTTCTTATTATGAAGAAAACAAAGAGCATATTATAAAGATGTGTGAGGATATTGCCAAGAATAATAACAAGTTAGTCCTATTCTGTGCTTGACCTCTTAGTAACTTAATGATTTATGAATGTTGGAAACTTAATAAGACTAATCGTTATATAGATATAGGCTCAACACTTGATGAATACATAATGGGCAGACCTACACGCAATTACTTTAAGTTAGATAGCAAGACTTGTAATCAAATAGATAGATATTAACTTAATTATTATGCAAATTTGAAACTTAAAAATAAGACACCATTGAGATTTTCTTTGAAAAGAATTATCTAAATGAAAATTCTATGAAGAAGATTATTTAAAATTTTCAATAACTCAATTAAGCAAATGAAGTGTTATCTTAGATGTATGAGCTAATATTGGTAATCATACCATATATTGGTCTTACAAGTGATATAAGGTTATTGCTTTTGAGCCAATGAAAGAAAACTTTAAATTGTTATTACAAAATATATTCATAAATAATTTATGAGATAATGTAGAGGCTTATAATTTTTGATTGTGAGAAAAAGAAGAAACAGTTGAATTTCAAGTTGTACAGAATAATATGTGAGCTTGTAGAAAATGAAAATGAGAAAAGGTTAAAATAAGGATACTAGATGATTATAATTTTTGAAAAATAGATTTAATAAAAATAGATGTAGAGTGAATGGAATTAGAAGTTTTGAAAGGCTGAATTGAAACTATTATAGGTTATAAACCTGACTTAATGGTGGAAATTAATAACATAGAAACACTTAAATTTATAGAAGAACTATGATATAAAAAGGTTATGTGAAAACGAACAAACAAAAATATGTATTTTAAATATTTTACTTAAAAACTATGCAAACAGTAACAGCAGTTTTAACAATTTACAAAAGAGTTGATAATTTAGAAAAACAAATTAAATCATTATTAGCTCAAACTTATAAGATTGATAAGTTTATTATAAATGTAAATCTAACGGAACGAAGAAGAGAGTATACTTATATTATTAATAAGCTAATACCGTGAGCATTAATAATAGAGCATTCATTTAATTTAGGTGTTTGGAGTCGATTTTTTATTTCATTCAACGCTAATACAGATTTTATATTTATTCTTGATGATGACATAATTCCTTGAACTTGATATATTCAGAATTGTATTGATTGTTATAATCAGAAACCTTGAATATATGGTAGCTGGGGTTCTAATTTTAAGAACTTAAAAATAAGAAAGGACAGAGATATATTAAGCGAAAGCAACAATATACCAAGTAAGATTACGCAAGTTGATATGAGCGGTCATAGTTGGTTTTTTGGAAGGAGTAATTTATCTAGTATGTTTGATAAGTTGCCTAATGATTTAGAAAAATTCAAAGTATGTTGAGAAGAATTGTGGGTTAGTTATAGAGCTTTAGCTAATTGAATAAATACTTATGTTCCACCTATGAACAATCAAGAGCTTACTGGGAACTTAGAGCCTACATTATGACACGACCAGAACGCCTGATTTAATCAATTCTGAAATAACTTATATCAAGAGTTTTATGATTATTGTATTTTAGATTGATTTTTACCACTTAATTTTAAATAAAAATGACTCATAAGATTTGATTTATATGACAAGGTTTTATTGGTTGAAATATGGCTGATGATTTTGAAGAAAGATGATTTGAAATTGTAAGATATTCGTTAGATGAAAAGTACAAATGAAACTTAGAACAACTTAAAACTTGTGATATTGTTTTTGTGGCTGTCCCTACTCCCACCAAAAATAGAAAGTTTGACTCATCTATCTTAGATGAAGCTATCAAGAACACTACGCCTTGACAGAAAATAGTAATTAAATCCACAATTATTCCTTGAACTACTGATAGACTACAAGAACAATACAAAGATAGATACTTTTTCCATTCAGCAGAGTTTCTTATGGAAAAATCAGCAAAACAAAATGTATCTAGTCCAAGTCGGAATATTGTTGGATATACTGAACAATCTAAGCCTTATGCACAAGAACTAATGAATATTTTGCCTAAAAGCATAGAAATTATCTGTACAGCAAAAGAAAGTGAACTTTGAAAGTATTTTTGCAATTTTTTATTAACCTCAAAAGTATTAATGGCAAATTTGGTTTATGATATTTGTCAAAGAGATTGAATTAATTATAAAGTCATAAAGTATATAGCAGAAACTGATACAAGAATTTGACCAAGTCATCTAAATATTTCTGACGATTGATGAAGATGAGCTTGATGACATTGTTTTCCCAAAGATGTGGCTACACTAAGAGAATATTATGCCTATAAGAGTTATGTTTGAGATAATTTATTTTGAGCATTAGAAGAATACAACATAAAACTTTTAACGAATAGCTGAAAAAATTTAGAAATAACCAAAGAAGTTTATGGTATCAAGAATTAAATTCGTTGTTACTCTTATTGAAAGAGAAAAACCAACAATAAATAAATCAATACAAAGTCTAAGGGATTGTTGAATCAATGAAACCATATATATTTATGCTGAACCTTGAACTTATCAGATTGAAGATAATAATATTAAACTAGAAATTAATGAAGTAAAACGATGATGTTTTATGAATTTTGATTATTCAATAAAACAAAATAAAGACAAGGAATATGTAATATATTTTCAAGATGATTATATTTTTAGGCAATGATTTAAAGAAGAACTTGAAAAAATTATATCAGAATGAAAAGATTTTGCTTATTATAATTTTATTCTTGATTATAGAGTTGCCGATGTAATAAGTAGACAAGGTTGGAATGATATAAGGAATGGTTGGAGTAATATTTGAGCCTGTTATTTGTTTAATAACATTGAAAGAATAATCAACCACCCATTTTATGCAAATCATTTAAAAACTTATATACCAAAAAGAAACCAACAAATTGATGCTTGTATATGACAAATAGGTAAAGAGTTATGATTACCTTGTTATCTTCCTAGCTATTCTTATATAGCCCATATATGAGAGTCAACAATAGGGCATTCTGATAATAAATTATGAGTATTTTTTAAAAAACTATAATGACAGACCAAGAATTATTATTAAATGTAATTTCAGAACAAAATACTAGAGTAATATACTTAGAGCAAGATTTTTATAACTTTTTTTTATATTATTTCCAAAAACATATCAAATTCCCTGAATTAGCACCATTCCATAAAGACTGGTGTATATCAGCTCAAAAATGATTAAATCTGTATGTAGAATGACATAGGGAAAGTGCAAAGACCACTATTCTATGAATGGCTTTTGAAATTTGGAAAATATGTTATGAAAAGACTGATTTTATTTGTAATCTTTGTTATGATAAAGACAAGGCTAAGAGTTTTAACAAACTTATTGCACAAGAACTTATACATAATAACTTAATAGAAGAAGACTTTTGAGTTTTATTCAGTAAAAAGTCAAGTGACTATGAAGACGATGATATTTCTGAAAAAGGAATTAGCGAATTTGTAACAACTAATTATATTAAAGTTAAGGCATTCTGAATGTGAGAAGCTTTAAGATGAGAAATTTTTAATTCAAAGCTTAAATGAAATGTAAGACCTACTCATATCTTGTTTGATGATTTGGATAATGATAAGAACACTAAGAATCTAAGAATAATTAAGGCAGATATGGACTTCTTGAATTGAGAGGTTATATGATGACTTGATAAGACTTGCTGACAGATTATATGGCTGTGAAATGTTATTAGAAAAGATTGAAGAAATGTAAGAAAGAAGCAAGAGGCTGTTAATAATCCTAATTGGATTGTTTATTCTAACTTTATTTATTGACCAGCTTGAACTAAATCTTGAACTATACTATGGAATAGATATGTTGAAACAGATAAGGAGGCAGAAGAAATTAATAAGGATAATATTTGAACTAGCAATGTTATTAGTCTTGATGCTATAAGAAGAGAAGAAAAAAGTAATTTTGACCAAAATTTTCTCTGAATACCATTAATCAGGGGACAAACTATTGTAAGAGATGAATGGATTAACTACACACAAGAACAAATTGATTTTGATTTTGTGCAAATATGAATAGACCCAGCTTTTAGCCTAAAAACTTGAAGTGATGCTATTGGGATTGCTGTAACAGGATTTAAGACAATTAATAATATTACTTATAGATATTGATTATATTGTAAGAAATTAGAATGAAGCCAAAAAGACGAAGATATAGCAGAAAAGATTATAACAAGCCTTTATATTAAATACAATGCTATCAGAGTTTTAATTGAGAAGAATAATGGTTGAGAATTATTTGCTAGAGTCTTACAAAAGAAAAGATTTAAAAATAAAGATTGAGAGGAAATATGAATGGCTATTGAGGTTGTAAATGCCACGAAAGATAAACTCACTAGATTTAAAGAATATGAATGAGAATTAATGAGATGACAGATACTCTTTTATCCTGATTGTTCTGATTGGGTAAATGAATTATTAGATTTTACTGGTGATGAATGATGAGTTGACAACTTAGTTGATGCGTGAGTATGGAGCTGGAAAGAGTATGAACACAAAGAATTTTATATATCAGTTAATTAATCTTTTATGCTTGATAAAAATATAGAAAACATTTTTAAAACTTCTGAAAACATTGAAGACTTAACTAATAAGCTAGAGTCTGAATGATTTTTAGTTGAGTCTTGATTAGTTAGAAAATTATTGATTGAGAGGAAAAATAACAAAACAACAAAATATGAATTATTTATAAATAAAAAAATTACATATATTCGTAAAAAAAGAAAGATATTTAACTTAATTGACAAATACTCTCTTTTTGATACCAAAAAAAATACACTATCACAAAATTAGTATTAGTATAACTACAATAATTTATTAATCTGATTTATCTTGTATGGATATATTTTGATTTGAAATTAAAAAGAAAACTCAAAAAATTGAATGATTAGACACTAATGTTATTTCTAATCTATCATCAAGAGGATTTAATTTTATTTGAACTTCATTAAATGCTTGTTGAGATGTTGTATTTTCTTTAAATACTTTTTATGAAATTCAAAATTATTCTACGGAAGCACAAGCATACAAAACTAAAATAGTAAGTTGGGTCTGAACTAATTGAATTTACTTAGAAGATAGCAACTGAAAAATTATAGAAGATACCGTAACACTTAATAAAGTTTTAAATGTTTTTTCTGATAATACTTTCAAACTATTTAAAGAAAAATATTTTACTCATCATTTTTGCAGTGGGGATATTTATATTTTCCCTCAAACAAATGTACTTTGAGAAATTAAAGCACAAGTTGTAGACAGTAGAACAATCAGAAAAAATGTAGATAATTTATGAAATATCCTTAAATATACTCAAACAACTAGATGAGTTTCTAAGGAAATACAAGCCGACAATATGTATAACTCTATAGTAAGATATAATTCTGATAATCCTAGTTATTGAGCAAGTCTATATGAGAGTATATTATATGATGCAATGGCAGAGAAAGAAACTTCAAGGCGTAATTACTATTTTTTCAAAAACAATGCAATGCCTAATGTTATCTTTATGCTTGACCCCGAAATTAAAGGAACCGAAGTAAAAGTTGCAGATGATATGATAAATCAAAAATTCAAAGGTACTGAAAATAGTTTTAAACATATAGTTTCAAATTGAATAAAAGATGCTAAAGTGTTGGATATGAGTAACAAGGATTTAGATTTGATACAACTTAGAGAGTTTTTCATAAAAAAAATGTGAATGGTTTATCAAATAGACCCTCGTATTATAGGCTATATACAATCAAGTTGAGCTGATAGGTCAATAACAAGCATAAGGAAAGAAGCTAAAGAAACTCTTACACAATTTGCAAACCAACTTGAAATTGATATGAATAATTTTTATAAAAAGTTTGTAGATAAAAAATTTAAGTTTGTTATTAAACTAGATAGTGAAAGTTTCGATGATAGAGATACTATTGAAGAAAACCAAAGAAAAGATATAGAACTTTGATTACAAACTGTAGAAATGGTATGGAATGAAAGATGATATGATACAGCTAAATTGCCAGACCAAGCCAAAAAACCTCTAATCAAGAATAATATTATCCCATTAGAGCAATCATCAGGTATTATTTAATAATTTAACTTATTTTATTATGGATATTAAAAATTTGAAAAAGAAAGAGCTAAAAGATTTTATCAATAAAAACGGTTTTTTCTTTCATTTAGATTGCAAAATCTTAAAAGATAAAGCAATGAACTCTATAATGGCAGATAAAACTATAGATATGATTAAAACAGGTATTGAGTTGCCTGATTGAGAAGATGTACTAATTTATAAATGAATAGCATCGCAAAATTATTGACCTTGAGAAAAATCAAGAAATGGTTACAAGTATAATCAGAAAGGTTGGAGCTTTGATGATTATTTCAAAAACCCTCTTATATTATTTCAGCATAATGTAGAAGAGCCAATCTGACACGCCTTATCTTTTTGGTATGATAAAGCTAAAAATCTAAATATAATGTTTTTTGTTTATAAAGATACTCTTGAATGAACAGATAGAGTAAGAGTTGAAAAATGATTAATAACTGCATTGTCTACTGGAGCAATGACTGATGAATATAAATTTGAAGATGTAGCAACTTGAAAACTAATCTCAGAAGAAGAAGCAGTCGAAAAATATTGATGGGGTTGAATATATGACGCATTTTGTGGGCAATCTGAAACCCTTATATTAGTTATAACTAAAGCAACTATGCTAGAAAATTCACTTGTTACTATTTGAAGCAATGAAGAAGCAATGGCAATTCAAAATTGAATATGACAATTTGCTCACAATAAAGCAGAAGAATTAAAAGAAAAACTTTGAGATAAAATAAACGAAAGAAAAAATGCAGTTGTAGAACACGAAGAAGAAAAAGAACAAGAACAAAATGAGGAAACTACAGAAGAAAACCAAGAGAAAGAGTTACAAGAAGAAAAACAAGAAGAAGTTTCAGAAACTATTAATGAGGAAACTACAGATGAAGTTATTGAGGAAGTTGAAACAGAAATAAACAAAGTAGTATCTTATAAATCTTACTCTTTATCTGATGAGTGAAAAGCTTGGGATTGAGTAGGGGCTAAAAAAAGACTAAAAGACTGGGCTACTGATTGAGATACTATTGATTATGTTAAGTATTCTAAAGGCTTCACTTGGTATGATGAAGAAAATTCAGAAACACTTTGAGCGTATAAACTACCTCATCACGATGTAGTTGATTGATGACTTGAAACTGTTTGGGGTTGAGTAAAGGCTGCAATGTGAGCATTATTAGGTGCAAGAGGTGGTGCTGATATACCAGAAGAAGAAAGAAAAGCAGTTTATAAACATCTAAGCAAACATTATTCTGAATTTGAAAAAGAAGCACCTGAATTTAATGAAATTAAAGAAGAAGTAAAAGAAGATTTAGAAACTCCTGAAACGATAGAAGCTCCTGTAGAACAGGATAAAATTGATAATCAAAACGAAGAGTCTAATGAGTTTGCTTGAAAAAAAGCTATAGATAAACTTTTTAGTGATTTTGAAATAAAAATCTCTGAAATGGAATTATCTATAAGCAATAAATTAGAAACTTTACAAAAAGATTATATTAGTGTTGAAACACACACAAAGGATATAGAAAGCTTGAAAAATAGCTTTGTGGAAAACTTAGAGTTAGTAAATAATGAGTTAACTGATAAGATAAATTCATTAACAAAAGATAATGAGGAAATAGTAGATACTATAACCGAATTATTTGGAAAATTAAGGAATACAATTTTTTCATCAGTTTGAAGTTATAAAGCTGAAAAAAAATCAAATTCTGAACTTGCTAAAAAATTACAAATAGCAAAAGGACAATTTTAATATTTAATTTAATTTAAAAAAATGAACAAATTAATAGATAGAATAAAAGAACTTAGAGCTGATATTATTTCAGCAGAAGTTTTTGAAAAAGAGGTTGCAGACTATGAAAAGAATGCAAACGAAGTTGAACACACAACTAATACTGGATATGGTAAAGAATTAGTTCCAGTTGATACTCTTTCAGATACCGTATATAATTCAGTACCTGCTTATGCAACATTCCTTGATAAGTTACCTTGATTTCATTGAAACAATATGGGGGCTTCTGTTAAGGTTGCAGTTAAAGGCGAAGTATGATTTGCTGTAGGTAATTCAGAATGGACTACTGGTGCAGGTATCCTTGCACAAGGGAAAAATAGACTAGGTACTGGAGATGTTACTATCACACAAGCACCTATGATAATTTCAGTAGATATTTCAAAAAAACTTACTAATCACTCTATTACTGATGTTGAAACCTCAGTTATGGAAGATATTAGTAAACAGGTTGTAAGAACTGCTGAAAGCATGATTATCAATGGTGATACTTCCAACGCCTCAACTGGTAATGTTAACTGTGATGACGCTGTTCCAACTTCTACATTTGCTTCTGGTGCTGACGACCATAGACTATTACTAGATAATGGTATTAGAAAAATAGCATTAGCGGGTTGAGCAAATACTGGGTATATTGATGTATGAACACTTGAATTTGATGATTTTATTACAGTTAGAGCTTTGTTATGAGATTATTCTTATGATTTAGCTAATTTATTACTATTAATTAATGGCAATACATACAATAAGACTCTTACAATCGCAGAGTTCAAAAATCAATATCAAAATGGTATTGCTTCAACAGTAGTTGATGGAAAATTACAAAACAAACTTGCTTGAGTAGAATATGTAGTTTGTAGAGATTTCGGATTGACACAAGCAGACTGAAAACAATCAGCAACTCCTGCTTCAAACACTAAAGGTTGATTTGCCTATATATACAAACCAGCTATTCAATGGGGTTATTGACAACCTATTGAGATTGATGTTATCAAAATACCTTGAAAATGATATGCTGTTATTGCTACAGTTGAATTTGGTTTCACTATAGTAAATAAAAAAGCAGGTCAAACTTCTCCAAGTGTATGATTAGCAATCAATGCAACTGTGTAAATTTAAACTAATTGGGGGGTTATTTAGGCTCCCCTTTAGGCAATAAAATTAACTAACCATTTTATGATAAAAGTAAAATATATCGGCACAGAACATACTTTTGCAAAAGTATGAAATGAAAAAAAGAAAATACTTAATTGAGAGATTATAGAAATTCCAGAGGAAAGTAAAAAATTCTTTTTATCAAATTCATTTGAGCAGGTATGATGAAAAAGTAAAGAGGAAATTTTAGAATGAATTGAAAAAATAGAGAGAGAAACAAATAATGACCGTTCTAATTTAGAAAGAGAAATTAAAGCTATTGAAACTCGTTTATTCAAAGAAATTTCAGAATTAGAAAATAATTTTGAAGTTAAAGAAAAAATGAGACAAGAAAGAATTTCTAAATTAAATGAACAGTTAGAAAATGTTGAAGATGATTATACAGAAACTAAGAAAAGTAAAAAGAGTAAAAAATAATCTTTAAAAATTATGTCTAATTGGGTACAACTTACAGATGTTAAGAGTTATCTTTGAATTACTGATAGTAGTTCAGATGATAAGCTTAATATACTTATACCTGCAGTTCAAAAAACTTTAATAAATGTTATTGGAGATATTTCACAGTCTGATAAGACTGAACAAATATCTTGTTGCGATATTAATGGTTTAGATTGAAGTTTTTATGTTTCTAATTCAAATGTAACTGTAATTAAAGCTATTGACTGAACAAGTTATGTATGAGTTTTGAACCAAGACTATATGATAAGATTTTGAAGAAAGATTTTTATAAATAATCTTGCTACTTTCATTGATACCACTAAGCAATTTAATTTTTTTGATATAACTTACACTAGTGGATATTCAACTATTCCTAGTGACTTACAGTTATTAATGTATATTATGATTGCTTGAGAGATGAATAGGGATTGAGGTAAAGAAGTATCTAGCTATAAGGTGTGAGATGTGTCCATTAATTATATATCTAGTGAATCTTCGCCTATAATTATTCAATCAATTCTTTGAAATTACAAATTAGCCTCTATATAAAAATGCTTAAATCATTATTGCCATATACCGCAGACATTAAAAGAGTTGTTATTTTAAATTCTAATTGAGAAGATTATAAAAGTTATTCTACAATTTATTCTTTTATGCCTTGTTGTTATTATTCTACAAATAAAAGGTTAGATAATACAAATTTAGCAACAGAAACAAATTTAAACAAAATAAAAGTAATTATTAGTCCTGAAAACAATAATATTGCCGAGTGAGATGAGATAAGTATATTTGATACTACTTTATGAGAGATTTGAACTTACTTAATCAGTAGTGTAAAAGCACAAAGATTATTCTCGCAAATCAATCATATTGCCTTAGAAATAACTGAACTTTAAAATGAGTTTTGAAAAAGATTTAGATAAATCTATAAATGATATTGCTAATAAACTTATCATCGGTATCAATCAAGGTTTAAGTTTTTTAAAAGAAAAAATAGAAGCTTGAACGCCAGAAGATACAAGAAAACTTGTTTGAAGTTATGAAACAGAAAAGGCAACAAGGAACGGCGATATTGTAAGTTGAAAGATTAAAAATAAAACTCCTTATGCCTATTGGGTTGAATATTGAGTTTGAGGCAAAATATATAAATATAATAAGCCAAAATGAAATATATTCAAAATTTGAGTTGGTGCAAGAATGATGACAAAAGCTAAAGAAAATAATCAGTCAGAAATTATAAGTATAATAAGTAAAAATTTATGAGCGTAAGACAAATAGAAATTGACAAAATAATCACTTATCTAAAGTCTATAACTGCTATCCACAATATTACTTGAGATAGAATATATTTTTGATTGCCTATTTCTGATGACCAAGTTTGAACTTACATAACAATTAATATACTTTGAGAACAACAATCTTTTTTAAATAAATGAACACTTTTAGAATTTAAGTTTATTGGGCATAATGAAAACACAACTTTCAATAGTCTTTTGATACTTAAAAACCTTGTATCTAATCAGTTTCTAAGTAATAAGAGTCTAAGTAGTTTTTATGTTTATAATTGTTATGAAGATTGAGGACTTAATAATTGATATGATGAAAAGAATAGAAGAGTTATTGTTCAAGACTATAGATTTTATTTTTTAAATTAATTTTTATGAAAGTCAGAAAGCGAGTAGTCCAACAAGAAGGCTATAATACAAAAACAAAACAAAGTGCATTCTTTAAAGAAAGAATTTATTTCAGTTGAGAAATATATTCGTGAGAATGTTTTTTAGAAAAAGAACAGGTTGACTATTGGAAATCTACGCCGTTCTTTAAAAAATGAATGATTTTAATTTCTAACATTTAATATTATGAGTGCTATAAAAAATGGTGCGTTACAAGACCAAATATGACAGTTATATGTTATAGCAAAGTCTACTCTATCTACTGCTTTCTTAGATAATCTAACAACAGCAGAAGCATTAAGAACAGAACTTGACGCTTTAACATTTACTCGTATGGCGTCTATTACAGATTTAAGTTTAAAATTAAACTTATCTGATAACTTAAAAGAAGTTGAAGCAGATGACACTTGAACTTTAAAAAAGTATACAAGACCTTCTGTTATAATTTCTTGAAATTGGTTTGAGGTTTGAGATATCGATGCTCTTAAAATTCTATTATGAATTAATAGTCTTGCGGTTGCAGGCTCGCCTACTTCTGTTGATTATTGATTTAATCTATCTACAAGAACAATTCCTGAATTAATTGTAAAAATTGTTACTGTAGCTGATAGTAATTGAGATGTTGACACTGTATATCTATACAATGCTTGACTATCTTGAGAGTTAGTCTTATCTTTCCTTGATGTTGTAAGAGCAGGCGACTTGCCAGCTTCTGCATTTGAATTAACTTGAAACAAAGGATGATTTGTACTAGTAAATTCAGAGCGTTTAGGTGCGTAGTTAATTTTTTGGGAGGATTTAAAAACTCCTCCCATTTTATAATTAATTAAGTAACCTATGCAAATAAGGATAAAGATTATTAAAGAGTTTTTAGGGATTAATTACCATAAAAATATCTTATTAACATTCAATCAAGCAAAAATGATTGAAATTTTAAAGTTTATAGAATGTTCAAAAAAAAAGGATTTTGATTTATGAATATGGACAATTAATTTTGTAAAAGAACATTGAAAACTAAGTAAAAGAGATGAATGAAATATTTATTTCCAATCAGGTAAAATTTTTGAACAATTAAAAAATACTTATTTTAAATGACTTTTTAAAGACACTAAAGCAAATTGAGATGATACTCCTATAATTTCTTTAATAACTTTTATCGCAAAAGAAAGTGCAATATCTACGCTAGATATTCTTTATAAAATGACTTATGAAGAATTAGAACTAGTATGTGAATGAGTAATATGGAACTTAAACGAGCAAACAAAACAATGACAGCAAAAAAATAGACTAAAATCTGTTTATGATAAGAGAAAAAATAGAACAAAAGAAGAAGAAGAACAAATAAAGCAAAAATTAGAAAAAATTAAAAATTTAATTTAAAATTTATATGGCTTGACCAGTAATAGAAGTAGAAATAAAATGAAACATAAATAATTTCAAAGCTGTATGAAATGAGGCTAAAATATTGGCTCGTGATACAAAAAAAGAATTAGATAGGAGCTTATTAATGAATTTAGAACTTAATATAGCAAATTTTCAACAAAAACTAGAAGAAGCCAGAACAAAACTAAGACAAGCCAAAAAAGATTGATGAGAAACTTTAGAGTTAAGAGTAGAAACAAATAGATTATCTTCTTGACTTACAGAAGCAAAAAGACAGCTTAATAACTATGTAAATACTGGAGATACTTCACTATCAAGATTACAAGCTAAATTTGATTCTATAAAACAAAGCATTATAGGATTTTGAACTATAATTTGAACTGCGGTAGTAGCTTGAATATGATTAGCTGGTAAGGCAATTTTATCATTAGCATCAAATTTAGAACAGGCTAAAATATCATTTACTACAATGCTTTGAAGTGCAGAAAAAGCAAATATTTTATTACAAGAGTTATCAGATTTTGCCAAAAAAACTCCATTTGAATTAGTTTGAATTAGAGAAAATGCAAAGCAACTATTAGCTATGTGAATTGCTAGTGAGAATCTTATACCTACAATGAAAATGTTATGAGATGTATCCGCTTGATTATCAGTTCCACTTGATAGGCTTGCTCTTGCTTATGGTCAAGTTTTGGCAAAATGAAGATTACAATGATGAGAATTAAAACAATTTACAGAGGCTTGAGTACCTCTTTTAGCTGAATTGTCAAAAAATCTTAATAAAACTACTTGAGAAATATCGCAAATGATTGAGGCTGGAAAAATTTCAGCTACGGAAGTAACAAAAGCTTTTGAAACAATGACTTGAGAGGGGGGTAAATTCGCTAATTTAATGGAAAAACAATCAACAACTTTAGCTTGATTGTGGTCTAATGTTATTGACTCTATAACTCAATTATGAGAAAGCGTATGAACTAAAATAATTCCATTAATTAAGGGTGGCGTTACTGAAATGTTAAATTTTTTATCTAAAAATTGAGAAGAAATATGAAATATATTAAATATAATATTATCAAGCGTTTGAAGTGTTATGGTGTCTGTTATAAATCTTGCATCTACTGTATGAAATACAATAAATGATTTATTTGTTACTTTATCAGAAAATGTGCAAGAGTCCTGAAAAAAACAAATTTGAGTATTATGATATTTAGCAGCTTGAGTATGAGCATTATGAGTTGTTTTTTCATTTTTAATTGATGTTGTAAAGTGAGTTTTTAATGTTGCTATAGGAATATTCCAAGACTTATTTGATAATATAAAAGTATTTTGAGAAAACACCCTTTCGTTATTTAAAAATCTTTGAATAAATATCTGAAGAGCATTTGATAATTTACCTTCGGCTTTAATACAAGCACTTAAAATTTCCTTAAAAGCATTATGAAATTTCATAGATTCCGTATCTCTTTGATTATGATGATTAATTTCTGAAAAGCTATGAATATGAAAAATAGTTGATAATTTAGATAGTTGATTTAAAAAATCAAGTTTTGTTGATATGTCTTCTTGATTTAAAAAATTGCCTTGATTCGTTAATACTTCAAGAGCCTCTATAGTTTCTCTTTCAGATACTTTAACAAATGCAGAAAATAATTTTACAAAATTAGCTGAAAATATTGACAATTTATGAAGTAAAACAGTTAAATTGCCACAAGTTGATTTTACTAATTTAAAGATAGATTATTCAAAAATATTAAATACAGATAAAACAACCTGATGAGCAGGTTGATGAAAATGAAAATCAGCAGAGTCAATAGCAAAAGAACAGGCCAAGCAAATACTTGACATAAAAATAAAATCCCTTGAAGATGAAGCTAGATTAAATATTCAGTCAGTTAAAAATTCAGAATTATCAGAAGAACAAAAGGCAAAAGCAATAGTTGCTATTAATGAAAAACTGCAAAAAGATATTGCTATTATTAAATGAGAAGACTTAAAAGTAGAACAACAAAACGCAGAGGAAATTATTAAAATTGCAGAAGAAAAAGAAAAGGCAAGAGTTAAAAGTGTAGAGTCTTTTTATAATGAAATTGATAAAAGAATAAAATCAAGTGAAGACAAAGTAAAAAACTATCAAGAAGAAGTAAGTAAAATAAATGATGAGTTTAGAAAAATGAGAGATGAGGCAATTTCTAATATTAAAGACATAAATAGACAACTAGACGAATTAGAAACACAAACAGCAGAAAATATTGCTGAAAGAGTAGTGTCAGCACAAGCAGAAAGTGGAAATATTGAGGTAGAAATTAAAGATTTAAGTGAATGATGAACAAGTCAATCTTTAGCTGAAGCTTTAGGCAAAGAAACTTTACTTTGAATGCAAAAAGCTTGAACAGAAACTATTTGAACATCTACAGTTACAGATATGTTACAAATTCTTGATTTACTTGAACAACAAAAGAAATTACAAGACGAAATAGCACTTGCAACACAGAATGTAAGTCAAGCAACTATAGATGAAGCAAAAAGAGTTTCTGAACTATCAGAAACACAAAGGTTATTAGAAGAACAAGCAAATAATAAAGCAATTCTTGATGAAAGGAAACGAATAAATGAGGATTTATTAAAATGAATTGAATTAAATCTTGATGAGATTAAAAATGTAGAGAATAGAGATTTTGCAGAAAAATTAATAGCTAAACAAGAGGAACTTGCTAATGAATTACAAGTACAAGAAAACTATTTAGGACAAGAAAAGAATATTATTATTGCAATGGCAGAAGAAAAAAGAAGAATAGAAACAGAATATTCAGCATTTTTCAAATGAGAAATTAATAACAGAATTGCAGATGTTCAAAGATTAGCTTCCGAAGTAAGAGCAGTTAATGCAGAAATACAATCTTTACAATCTTGAAAAGTAGTTAACAATACTACAACAAATAACACAACAACAAATGTAGGTAGTGTTAATAATGGTATGGACTTAGATAGTCTTCTAAGAGCTTTATTTAAAAATCAATAAAATTATGATAATAAAAGATATTACATATAAAGGATTTGCATTAAGTAGTGAAACTTATCATATTATTATGAGTGAGTCAAATAAGACTGTATCATTACGAACAGACATAAACGCAAAACAAAACTTTCATTGAGCAAGAAGTTCAAGTACTCTAGCAGAATGAAGACTTTTCACTTTTTCTTGAATAATCTATGGTGCAACTTATGCAGAAAGACAAATTGGAGTTGATTATATCAACAATCTTATTAAGCCTGAATGAATACCAAGTCTAACTAATACTTGATTTTATCAATTAACTTGGAAAGATTGGAATGATAATATTTATAAAACACAAGCTAAAGTTTATAAATCTTGTGAGTTCAATCATACAGTTAATGAGCCTACTATTGAATTTAGTTTTGAACTTTATTCGGAAGTACCTTATTATTTCTGATTTACGGACCAAATATTTACTGGTGCAAGTACAAATAATACAGCTTGAATTATATTACCTGCAATTCTTCCTTTTGGATTATCTTGAATAGCTAATACCTTACAAGTAACTAACTGATGAGATTTTGTTGCTCCTTGTAGCATTGAAATAGTTTGAACTTTAGAAAACCCAGTTATCTATAATAATACAACAGTAACAGCATACAGATTAGACTGAATTACAACAACCGACTTAGTAATTGATAATCGTGGTAGTACATTAATTGTACAAGATAATTGACTTGATGTAAGTAAATATCGTGGCTCTTGAAGTTCAACAGTTTTTTTAAATCCTTGATTGAATGAAATATTTATTTTTTGAGATAATGCAAGTCCTTCGGTAGTTGTAACAATAGAATACAATTATACTTATATGGGTTCTTAACAATCTTATTATGGAATTAGTACTTAAAGTATATAACGCAGGTGTAATAACAACTCAAATACAAAATATATTTGAGGCTACTATTGATTATGATATAAATAATTTTGCAACTTGTGATTTAACAATTCCAGTTATAACAGGTTTAACAAAATATGATAAAATAGAACTATATGAAGTTGACTGAATTGATAAATTGCTTTTTACTGGTTATATTTATGATTTACAAGTATCGGTTAATGAAATTAAATTATTAGGTCGTTCCACAAAGGAACTAATGAATAAAAAACTTGTATTGAATGCAAAAAGTTATACAAGCCAAACTATAACTACAATAATGAATGATATTCTATGAGATTGGAACACTGCTTATAGTGAAACTTGGACTTTCTCCACAAATGATACTACTTTAGTTAGTAAAGATTACGAAATTTGAGATAATGTTTTTGATATATTAGAAGAACTTAGTTGACTTGTTTGAATGGTTTGGGATATAGTTTGAGAACAAATTATAGTAGCAGAATTACTCTGAACTGATAAGACAACCTGACTTGAATATACTGCACTAATCTATAATTGAGCTGACCCTTACGAGTCTAACATTTCTAAATTAATTTCTAAAAGTTATTCTACTGTAAGCAATGTAATAATCGGAAGTGATAGCAATTGAAAAACCACGCTTTCAGATACAACAAGTATAACAAACTTTTGAGCATTATGAGAATATAAGACATTCAGAGATTGAGATAGAGCAGGAAATACACAGTTATATTTAGATAGCAAAAAAGAAGAACAAAGAATGTTTGAGTTTGATATAGAAGTTAATGGCTTAGGAATAAAGGTTTGAGATAAATTAAAACTAATAATTGAAAATGCTAACACATACCTTAACTTTAATTGAGATGTTTATGTGAATACAATGAAGATTGAATTTAAAAATCGCACAAAGATAGAAAGTATTGGAGTATCAGACATATATGTATATGTAGACTCAATATTTAATAAACTTAGACAAATGGAAAAAAATATAAAACTTTTAAATCTTTAATTTTAAACTATGGCAACACTTTGTAAACTAATTAATGCTACTACCTGATGAGTTCTTAATAAGGATTCTGATATTCAGATATTAGCAACTTCAATAATTAATGCTTGAGTTATAGCAGACGCTTGAACTTGAAACTTAGAAGTCACAGCCTGACAGGTTGCAAGTTGAAAGTGTTTTATTTCTGTAACTCGCACAAATACAACTCCAACAGAAACATTTTTGGTTTATGTGTGGAACCAACAAAACGAAGCTATCACAATTTGAAGCAATAAAAAAGTTTTTATAAAAGTTCCATTAGACAATATCAATGACAACACACTTAATACAAGTCCTACTGGTTCTTGAATAGCAACAATCGTGGTTGATACTGCATATCCTGCAACTGATTATTATATTGCTCTTGCCGAAACTGATTGAGCGTGAGTTATTACAGATGTAAGAACTTTTGCAACGATAGAATGAAGCAAAATAGATAGCATAACACCTGCACAAGTAATAGGTTGAAATTGGAAAGTATTTTATACAAATTGAAGCTGAATAACTACTGAACTTGCTCTTTGAGCAGCAACGAAAGTATTAACAAGTAATGGTACAACTTCTGCACCAACTTTTGAGAGTCCAACAATTGATATTAATTGACTCACAGAAAGCACGAGTGATATTGCTTCTGATGATATGCTTGTGATGTATGAAAAATCGGTCACAGCAAATAGAAAACATCTAGCTAAAGCAAGTGTAACAAATGAATGATTGGTTGAGTTATGTACAGATGCAGAAGCTACAACTTGAAGCGATGAAACTCGTTATATTAATAGCAAACAAGCAAAAGATAATTACGGAAATTATACTAGAGTAGCAAGTGATACACTGAAAACTTCAAATGACGCTTCTAAAAATGGTGCTGACTCCGCCCCTTATTCAGAAACAAAAGCAATAACATTATGCTATTTTGAGGAAACTTGAACAATTAGAGTAAAATTTGATTTAGCTACAAGCTTAAATACTTATACAGTTTATGGGAAGATTTATAAAAATTGAGTGGCGATTTGAACAGAACGCACCAATAATAGTACAGTTGCTGCAACATTCTCCGAAGATATTGCAGTAAGTCACGGCGATAGAATTTCTATTTATACTAATAGATGATGAGCTTCCCCACTTAACGCAGTCGTAACAAATTTTAGACTTTATTATGATTTGGCAATTACACCAAAAGCAGATACTAACACTGTAACTTAATTTTTAACTTTTTAATTTATGAATTATCAAACTCTAGTAGACGGTACTACAACAGTTGGCACTACATATATATGTAAAGCTGATTTATGAAGGGCAGAAGCTGACTCATTTTGGCAAATTATTGCTATAGATATAGATTGAAACAAAAAATATCCTAGGAACTTAAAGTGACAACCTAGTGATGAATTTGTTTTTAAGGCTTCTCAAAGAGCTTCTTATACTTATTCTTATATTCCAGCTTAATTCTTAATTTTTTCAAAAATGGCAACTAAAATAAAGAAATATTATGAAGATGAAAATATACTTATCACTGATGAAGATTTTCTACCTGATGAGTTATCCGACCTATCAGATGACGCAACACATAGGCTAGTTACAGATGTTGAAAAATCTTATTGGAATGCAAAAGAAGATGTTTCAAATAAAAGCAACTCTATAAGTACTGACGCCTCTTCAACTACAAAATATCCTAGTGTTAAAGCTTTCAAGGATTATGTAGACTTGCTTGTAGCGTGATTATTAGATTATAGATGAACTTATAACGCCTCTTCTAATACTTTCCCTGCTACTTGATGAAGTTGAACAGCGTGAGCCATAATGAAATGAGATGCTTGGATTATATCTGTAACTTGAACATTATGATGAATTTCTGTAGCTGTATGAGATTGGGTAATTGCCAAAGTAGATGCGCCAGCACAAACAGTAGGTAATTGGAGTTTTTTAAATGTTGGACTTTGATATGTTCCCGAAAATGTAACTAATAAGGTTACTTCTATATCTTGAAGTTCAACTGATACACAATATGCTAGCGCAAAACTTCTATATGACCAATTATGATTGAAACTTAATTTATCTCAAACAACTTGACAAACTATTTGAGATACAACAAACCGATTAACTAAGTTATGGGCAACTGATATTACAGTTACTAATGCTATAACTTGAAGTGTTACTTGAAATGCAGGAACTGTAACAACAGCAAATGAAATAACTGACACAACTTGTTATTTATGATTTTTTACTTGATTGACTTGAAGTCAAGCAGTCAAAACTAACAACTTTCTTATTTATAATTCTAATACTTGAGTTCTTTGAGCTCAATGATTTGTGGCAAAAAATTGAACATTAAAACTATGAAGTGTATGAATGGTATGATGACAGATTACTTTTTATAATAATAATGACACTTGAACTAATATAATTTCAGTTGAAAATATTTCAACAAATAATTACACAAATGTTATACCTGCTAAAAGTTGAACATTCGCTATGACTAGTGACTTATCTTCTTATGTTCCAACTTCCACAACTGTAAACACTCTCGCACTATCTTGAAATATAGTAGTCAAACCCTCAAATATACCTATGGAAACCTTAGTGGGCACTCCTACTTATTGAACTGTAAATGATTTTCTAAATTCGTTTGGTTCTACTTGAAGAAAAACTTGATGAGTTGCTACTAATGCAGGAAGTTCAAAGGTAGCAATAACTTGATGAACTTGATTTATTAAGGCTACAGATGATGATAATGCACAATTATTGCCATTTAATTGGTCTGCTCCTGCGGATATTACAATACCAGCAAATTCTTCTCGTTATATCTGAGTTAAGTACAATGCAGGAACTCCTCAAATTGTAACAAAGACATCATCTACTTGGGATTATGACACAGAATTTCCTTTAGCTCGTGCTGTAAATGAAACTATAAATGGTGCAGAGGAACTTTATGTTGCCAATACTCCTTGGTGGGTTACTGATTGAATGACTAACGTTATACAAGCAATTCGTTCATTCTGATTAGTTAGGCGTGATGATTATAAGGGTTGATTAATGTTATCTTGAACTTGAACTCGTAATATCGCCGTATCTGAATGAACTGTATGGGTAGCACTTAATGATACTAATTTTGCTTGAATTGATACTGCCGTAACTTGAACCGTAGAATGATACTGGTATAAAGCTTGAAGTGGTTGGCAGAAATCAGACTTAACTCAATGGAGCAAAACTCAATACAACGATATTTCACAAACTACTTTACAAAATTTATCAGCTAACAAATATGCTAATGTATGGGTTTATTGAGAAATAACAGGCTCTACAATATCTATAGCATTATTATACCCACAAGCACAATATAACACAGCAGCAGAAGCAGAGGCTAAGTCTGCACCTGATAATGTTCCAACTCATATTGCACAACTATGAATGTTACTTTGAAGATATATAATAAAACAAAATGTAGATGCCCCTGTGTCAACACAGAGCGTATTTACTACAAAATTCTCTACTTCGGTTGTAACCTCCCACGCAAACTTAGGCTCACTTGGTTGGACTTCTTCTTGACACACAGGAACAGCCTCAACAATTGCAGGATTTGCTGCAAGTACTTGAATTGCTGCTGAATATACTCTATCTTGAACCTGAACAGTCTTAGCAACAACTAATTGACCTACATTCGTTGCTCCTGTATTATGAGCTGCAACTGGTACAACTTGATTATTCGGTGCAACTGCTAACCTAACCGATTGGGCTACTGCAAGAATAGTTGGTTCACAAGCAGACTCTTGACATTCATACTCTTGAAATATTTGAGTAGTATGAGAAAGTGTAGCTTCTGCAAGTGATACTTGAACTTGAGTATGATGAGTATCTGTAACTAACTGAGCAAATGAAGCTCGTTGAGTTACTTGAGTCTGAAGAGTTGGAGCAACTGGCGATACAGCTAAGGCAAACTGAGTATATTGATATGTTAATTGAACTCACGCTTGATGAGATAATATCTGAGTAAGATGAAGTGCTATTAATTGAGCAAACAATTATTCTTTTTATTGAGAAAATTGAAAAATATACTCTTCTTGAGATATTGAACTCGGCCACCTAACAGATACTACAATTCATAGAGAGGCTGCTTGATTATACTCTGTAGGGTGAGAAATAATGAATGGGTTCACATCAACAGCAACTGCTGCTTGAACTACAACAATGGACAAGACATATACTAAAATACAACAGTTTACAGGCACTACAACACAAACAGTTAAGCTTCCGACCACCTGAATAGTAAAATGACAACAATATATTATCCAAAATATAGGAACTACTTGAACATCAGTAGTTACTGTACAATCATCTTGAGCAAATACAATTCTTATTCTTGGTTGAGGTTGTACTTGAATATTTACTTCTACTCAAGCAACTCCAACAACTGCTGCACATTGGACTTTCCAAAAGATTGGTAAAAATGTAGTAACAGCAACTAGCTATACCACAGATACTTGAACATCTCTTAATTGTGATTATTGGGATACTTTTATAATTACTGCACAAGCTTGAGATTTAAAACTAAACAATCCAACTGGAACTGCTAGAATATGACAACTACTTAAAGTATCTATTACTTGAACAGCAGCAAGAGCGTTGACCTATGACACACAATTCTTAGCTTCTACAGTAACCTTACCTCCTACTACAGTAACAACAGCACAACTTAATATGATATTTGAGTGGAATGGTACAAGTTGGGTAATTTTATGAGCAGTATAATTTAATTTTAAAAATTATGGCATTAATAGATGATTTAAAATGATACTATAAGTTAATGGAGTAGAGTATTATCTTCTACAGAAGTAACAGCACTATACAACTCTGGTGACTGATTAGCTTATCCTTTCTCATCTCCTAATAATTGAGCAGGTTTCTTTGCACTAGCAAATTAAAATATTATAAATTATGTTATTAGAACCGATTATATTTATTTCTTCTACTTATTGTGCGTGATTATTTTGTTGTGGAGATTATTTAAGAGGAGTATATGAATACCCTCAAAAAAATTAAAAAAATATTATAAATTTTCCTTGATTAATCTTTAAATTTAATTATAATTATGATAAATAAAAATACCCATAATTGCACAAAAGAAGTAGAACTTAATACTTTATCAATAACTACCGACTCAATGGCTAAAGATATTATAGAAATTAAATTAGACCTAAAAGAAATTAAGGAATTTATTCTTAAAT
>Ga0247841_10001750_pt1 | contig 46397 bp, 67 predicted proteins | sample LaCruzMarch2015__2_FD_192410 | JGI IMG/M metagenome (GOLD analysis project Ga0247841, IMG submission 192410) | Freshwater microbial communities from meromictic Lake La Cruz, Castile-La Mancha, Spain - LaCruzMarch2015_18m | ecosystem: Environmental > Aquatic > Freshwater > Lake | place: Spain... | reverse complement strand
GCTGAAAAATTATAAAGTCCGTCTGTTAATGCAGTTAAAGTATAATTGCAATAATAGGGATTTGTTTTGTTGCAGGTCATTGTATAATTAATATTATTAAATGTTAATTTTGCTGTATCTAAATTTGCTTCTGTTCCAGTAATATTGAAAGTTAGCGATGAAGCAGAATAGTTGCTTGAATTACTAGGTGTCTGTCCAGTGAAATTTATTGTTGGATTGATGAATGTCTGGGAAATGTTCCAAGTCTGATTGACAAAATAATTATTTGTGTCATTTACAATCAGATTTACTGTTGAACTTCTTGAAGTGAAAATCCAGCTAAGGACATTCTGAGCAAATCCTGTAAGTACTGAAACTGAATCAACATACCATGAATAATAAAGACTTGCTGCAGCTGTATCTTCATCAGTAATATTTGCTATTATTGTTGCATTAACATATTCTTGGAATGTTGGGTTTGTTGCAGAATATAAATCATTTACTTCCGATGTAGATAATACTCTATTATATAATCTTACTTCATCTATACTTCCGTTGAAAGCACTTGCTGAAGCGTTACCTAATTCATTAACTCCAATACCTAAACCCTTATTACCAAATTCAGCAAAATTAGCTACCGCGTCTGGGCCATCAACTAGAACATTATCAAAATATAAACTTGCATGAGTTCCATTGAAAGTACCTACAATATGATGCCATTGATTACAAGCCGCATTATATTTAGACAAACTAGACCAAGTAGTATTCCTGTAAATTTCTACTAATACTCCACAACCCATACTACTTACAGGAGATAAGAAAGACCATCCACTATGAACCCCTCCGACACCATCAGTACCATGATAACCTTTATCTACTTGTGGAGCCCAAGAAGTAGTATTTTCAGTTTGATACATCCAATAAGCTACTGACCAAGTAGATAAATTATATTGATTACTTACATAAACCCCACCAGTTTTATTCATGTTATAGGCTCCGCCAATTACTCCATTATTTGTAAAAATAGGACTTCCGACAAGTGTACCATTACTATTATTTCCAGAACTATCTTCTTGAATAGTATAATTTTTATCTAACTTCCACCAACCAACCAAACTACTTTGACTATCTGTAATTTCATTTCTATAGTAAGTATCTGTCCATTCTGCTCCATAAATTGTTCCGTCATTATTTCCTGTATTATCCTCTAAAGTTGAAGTTCCATAATCTTCAAAATCATACCAACTTACTAATCCTGTAGAAGATATTGAAGAATTACTATTTCTACCAGAATTATTTATACCTAATATCTCTGCTGCTGAAAGTGTCCTATTATATATTCTCATTTCATCTATACCTCCATCAACCCAATTTCCATCAGGGATAATTGAAGCAGAATCACATTCAGCACCAATATTCCATCTACCATTACTATAAGGAATTCCAGTAGTAAGTGTGTCGCTATCTTGATATACTCCGTCAATATAATAACTAACATTATTTCCAGAATTATCAAAAACCCAAACAACATTTGTCCATGTTCCAGAAGGTATAGAATAAGCAGAAAGTACTTGAGAGGCATTCATCCAAATAGATGGTTTTCTAGTACTATCAAATCCATATAATAAAGAATTTCCATTAGCATCATTATTATAACCTAATACCATTGGTGTTCCTGCAAAAGAACTTGTTTGTACCCAAACTGAAAGAGTAATATTTTCAGTCATTTGAAGTGACGAAGGAGCACCAAGCCCAACATAATCGTTTACTCCATCAAAGTCTAAATAATGGTTTTGAGAATTATTAGTAATTATAATATTATTTATCTTTGGAGTAAATCCCAAATAGAAAATAACTGTTGAAGAGTTTGTATTTCCAACAGTATCGTTAACATAAACTTTTAGATTATTGCTTCCTGCAATAAGTCCTGTCAAAGTTATATTCGGAGTGAATGTTGTGTTTGTTCCTCCATTCAAGGAGTACCAATATCTTGAAACTCCCAAGCCTGAATCTGTTGAAGAAACATTCAATGAATAAGAATAATTATATTGGTCTCTGTAAGTTGTGTTTTGAGGTTGAGCAATTGAAATTGTTGGTTTTATTGTATCAATTGTAAAAGTGACTCTTGATGAGTTTGTATTTCCAGCACTATCATTAATATAAATAATTACTGTACTTTGCCCCTCTGCCCAATTATAACTCGTAAGATTGGCACAGTTAGAAACGGTTGTATTAGTTATTCCAGAATTATTTGTCCATTTGCAAGAACCCAAATTTGTATCACTCCTAGTATAATTTATATTTACATTTGTATATGAAAAGTTTGAATTGTTAGATGGAAATGTTATGTTAACTTGAGGGCCTGTCGTATCTTTAGAAAAGGTAATGGATGTTGAATTAAAATTATTAACTGAATCATTACAATAAATTGTCCAAGTATTGCTTCCTTCTTTAGAAATTACATTTGTGAAATTTGTTCCAGCACTAACTATTGAAGAATTCCAAACTCCTGATGAATTTGAATACCAACAATAAGAGGAATCTGTATAAGTATAATTTAAATTTGAAACATTAATATTATAAGAAGTATTTGTTGGGTAGATTATATTCACTCCAGGTATAGTATAGATTAATATTAATTTAGGTCTTAGAGAGGTATCGGTAGTATATTCTTTTGAATAAAATTTGTAAAGAGCTCCAGTAGATGGAACTGTATTATTTATAGCAAAACTTACATTTTGTTTAACAAAAGTATTAACATAAGAAGTTACTGTAAAATTAACCCATCTAGGAGAATTATCCTTATTAATTCTTGTTGTAACATTAAAATGCTCTATTTCTGATCCTATATTTGAAAATGGACATATTTGCCCTGGTGCAGAATGTCCATAACAATTTTCAATCCATGTTTGGTTAGACACACCATAAATACTCATATTATTATTGCCATTCCAAGCACCACTATTGTCAGCATCATAAAAGTATAAAGATAGGATTGTAGAATTATATCCATTAACATTATCCGGTAATGCAAATTTTATGAATATAGTATTAATATTGTCTACATCTGGTCCTCCAGATCTTAAGGTATCATATGATCCCAATTCCAAAAAAGAGCCTATAATGTTATAAGTATCTTCTAAATTTTCTGTATCTGCTGTTTGTAAAATTAATGTTATAGAATAGACTATAGGAATTATTATTAGTAAAAGTATAAAAAATATTGTTAATTTATGTAGCTTTGATTTTTTGTTCATTTTAACCCTCTTTGTCAAAAAAATTGTTTATATTAAGTAGTATCTCCTGCTTATAAAATTAACTAAAAAAGAAAAAAATTAATCTAGCCTATTTATGAGGAATATTGCTTTATTTACTTGGTAAACAGGACTGCAGATACGGGGTATATCTACTCTAAACTCAACATCTGAATCAATCAATCTTATCTGGTTTGGTGCATAAGGTACATTCTGCCATTCACCATCATTTATCTTCATTTTGAAATTACTTAAGGATAATTGATTTGTAGTTGGACACATTATAGGAGTTCTTATTTTTTTACAGACTAGTTCTGTTTTAACTACAGTTTCTATGTGACAAACCTTTTTATAATAAGGAACTTGTGTTCTGATCTTATTTATTATTTTTGTTCTATATCCTTTTAGGATATTTTCACATACTGGAACTTTTATTGTATATGTTTTATTTTCACAAACCTTCTTTGTTGTGATAGAATCTGCAAGTTTATAAACATCTTTTCCATATAACATTGAATTTGTTACATGAATTGTGTCTGTATATAAAGTTGATCCTGCTACAAAACTTCCATTAAAAGTTGGACTAAATACATTAACTATTCCGCAAGTGTAACCACTAGAATCACAATTTAGAATTGTTCCATCAATACTTATCCCTGTTACTATTGCAGAAACACTTGCAACCATTAGAGCACAAACTGCAAAAATTGAAAGCATTAAAATTTGTTTTTTCATATTAACCTCCTTATAATCAATTGTTTTTTTAAACACTTTAAAGTATTTAAACCTTTCGTTTTGATTTATACCTGATTTTTTCCTTATTTTGCAACTGGCAAATGACACAATATGTCTCTGTTGAATTAACCTAGCAGCCACAACTTAAACATTTATACGTCCTTTTATTTTATCCCATACATTGAGGATATTTTGGATCATAAATAGCCATAGTTGAATTTAAATTTTTTCTTATTAACTCTATTTGGTAGGTTCTATATTGCTTATCCCCTCCATTTACCTGCATTATACTTCCATCGCAAGTATGCCCTGCGTGAGTGTAAATATGCCCCAATTCATGAAACAATAAAAATTCCCATTTCTTATTTGAATAATCTGGTCTTATTGCTAATTCTCCTGGTTTTCCTTTTCTAGCACTTGGTTCTCCCCAACCTATATGTCCATAAGTTTCTCCAAAACCAATTCGAACATCATTTTGATTTAAAGTTATTTTTCCATTACATGCATATTTTGGATTTTCTATGTAAAGATTATAATTAAATTCAGAGAAAGGAGTTCTATATTTTAATTGACTCATTAACCAGTCTCCATAATCAGGCATTTCATTATAAGTATAAAAAAGTATATCTATATTATTTAGATTACCATTTCCAGAAAGTAATTTACAACCAGTAAAATAATTTATAGTCTGGTTTGTACATTGATTTTTCTTACATGAAGTGCATATAGTTTGTGTTAATTTTCCTTTTGAATCTGTAGTATATTTAAATAGGTCGCTTGAAGAACAAATATTAATATTAGGTTCATAATCTCCTTTGCATTTAACTACACTAACATTTCCAGAATCTATATTTACATTAGCATATTCGCATCCAACATATCCACATTCTTCGATTAATTGTCTTGATTTTGATCCACATGGTTCAAGATAGATTCTTCCAGTTTTAGAGTCACAGAAATATTTTCCTTCTTTCTCATCAGGTAGATCTATATTAGTTGAAGTATACTTTACTGGACAGATTTTAGTGTTTGTTTTTAATATAGAATAAGAGTATCCCTTTCCATTAGAATTATCTTTGCAGAATAAATATCCGGAACTAGTTTTTATTAAATGAATTTTTGTAAAGATATTCATATTCCATCTTTGATAATCTTTTCCTAAGTCGCTACATTTTCCTGTTTTAGAAGATCCACCCTTAGTTACAAAGAGATTAGTCTTATCTGAATAAATACATAATGAACTTCCTGTAGGCAATGATGTTGTTGTAAATGCTATATTAGAACCAAATTCTATATTTTTATTTGTGCATTTTTCTGAGTTAGTTTTTAGGGTTGTTGTTGGAGAATAGTATGAATGAATATAATTATCTAAATCTCCAGGCCCTAATGGTTTTGATATTGTAAATAGATTTGAATAGTTATATAGAATTACTACAGTTATGATTATTCCAATTATCCAATAAATTGTTTTATTTTTCATTATACATTTTTTACAAAATTTGATTTAGATATTCGACTGGCTATAAATAATAAAACTGCAGGGACTACTAAAAAAGTCCATATTGATACTAAGATTCCTTGTAAATGTAAATAATTAGTTCCCACCCATCCAAAAAAGTAATCCGATGAACTCACTGCCAATATGCCTTGATCAACTAATTCTCCGGACATAAATTGTATATGATATGGTGGCAAATAGACAGATATAGCCAATACAACTAGAGTGTATTCAATCGATTTTATAAAATCTATTTTTGTATTGAGACTCCTAGATTTTAAATATATATTTAACAAGGCTATGATTCCGATGTTAAAAATTATAAATTTTAGAAGAACATTTCCTCCATCGAGCAATTCCATCAGTTTAGGTAAAACTAAGAAGAAATATATTGCTGCAAAGATTATGCAGTAGGCTATGTATTTTAATTCTTTTTTATCTATCATACTTGCCTCACATACCCCTTAGATTTTTTTGATCCCCTTACATCTGATTTTGAAACTCTCCCATAAATTTGACCCTTAAACAGGTCTTTTTCACCATCTTTATCGTAGTCATAATCTTTTACAACTCTTCTCGTAAAAGTACCATCTCCAGGTCCACTTGTAAGTTCTCTTCCGACCATCCTGCCAGACTTTTTATTTTGTTTTGAAATGGTTGATTTAGTTTTGGTTATTTTAAAGTATCTTGCCGGTATTATATATGTCTTTGCCATTTGAAACCTCCTCTAACTTTGATTCTAAAATAATATTCTTTTCATATTTATAATTATATAATTTAGATAATTTTTCTTGAAAATATTCTGTCCATTCTTTTCTATTTTTTTGTTTCATTATATCACCTTATAATATTTAAGCGCATAAACGCTTATTAATGCTCCTATCATTACTAGTATTAGATTATCTATTATTATATCTTTTAGTCTATTAAAAAAAGTTGTGTCTGAAGAAAATAAAATTAATACTGTGCAGATTATTACTATTCCGAGTATTATATTTTCTGGATTTATTTTTTTCTCCATATAAAATATCCAACACCTCCAATTATTAAAGCTATTAATCCAATGATTGGCCATTTCCAGTCAATTCCTTTTTCACATTCATCTTTTGTACTGAATGTTTCAAGTCCATCATAAGTATCATTACAGAATTCTTTGTAAGAACAAGATTTGTTGTCGTTGTCTTTATAATAAAAATATGTGCAATTTTTTTCAGGATCCTGACCACAAGTTATGCAATTTCCATTTGAGTCTTCACAAAGCCCCCAATCTGAACAATTTGATGTTTCATTAATTATAATTGTATCATTTATGATTATTATTGAATTGTTTAAAATGCTAATTATGCTTGAATTTCCAATAACTGATCCTAAAGTAAGGTAAGGGTTTGATTGAATATTATTTTGCCCATCTGAAGTAACTCCATAGATATTACTTGTTGGATAGAATATTTTTATTTCTGGGTAAATTACTAATTCATCAGTTATTTTATTTGAAGGGATTATTACTTCAAAGATATTATCTCCATAAGATAAATTTACCTCTTGGTTAGATAATGTTGAATAAGTTCCAATAAGGGTATTAACTTCATATTTTAATTTTAACTTTGCATTTGTTTCTGCCAAATTATTAGTTATATTTATTTTTAATAGAACATTATCTCCTACATGATATTCTCTATCTAAATTTGCTAAATTAACTTCAAAAGAATTTTCTGGAAAGTGAAGTATATAGGCATTGGCTATAGATGAACATGCGCTATTAGAAAAATAAGATTGAGTCTTTGGTTGAATAGAAACAAAAAAGTTACTATCAGAACAAACCCCTTCACATTTATCACTTGAATTATAATGGATTTGTGTAGAATTTATATTCTGATTTACTAAATTACCCACATAACCTTGTTTAATTGTATCTATTAAAATATTATCTTTATAGACATATATAGACTCACAGCAAGTTCCAATTATAGTTTGGTCTGGATTTGTTCCACAACTACCCCACTCGCCAATATTAGATACAAATTTAAATTCGCTATCTCCTAAATTAAACCTAGTTTCTGTAAAATAAACCCCCCTTTCCGGATAACCTGAAACCCAATACCCATTCATAGAAGGTCTTCCAGTGTATTGATAAAAAGTTTGTGGTCCTGGAGTAAAGATTAAAAAACCTGCATTATATTGCCACAATAGAATTCCAATTAAAATTACTCCAATCAACCACATCCAATTTAATTCTTTTTTCATGAGTTATTTTTAAGTTGAACTATCTATCTTACTATTTAAATTAAAATAATCAGTTTTAGGTTTATTTAATTCTACCAATTTTTGGTTTACTTTACATCCCTTGTCCCAGATAGTTACTTCGTTTGTACATGTACATTGACCCCACCAGTACCAATCTCCTCCAGATTTTTCGCATGTTGTTTTTATACAATTACTATCTGAGCCTTTAGAACAATCTTTATGACCTGTTCTGATTTTTAAAGATTCCTCATAATTGTTGCATTTTGTTTTTATATAATTAATATATAACTTTATTAGGTCTTTCTGATCTTGTGTAAACTTACTTCCTAAAGATGATTTAAGACTCATTAAATTATTTTTATATTCTGGGTGCAATTGAATAAAATTACCATAATAGGCATCTGGAAGTCCGAATGCGTGCCCTATTTCATGTGCGATTGTATTAGATTTCTCATTAGGATTAACTATCACTTCTCCATTAAAAAATGCTTCTGCACCCCCATGTCCAGGTACATCTCTTAATGTTGCTTCTACATCTATTTTTAAATTAAAATCACAATTATATCCAATTATGTTTGAACAGGCATCTTTATTTGATTGATAATAATAAGCATAATCATAATCTTTCACTGGAGAATCCATAGATTTTAATATATTGTTTATTTTAGTTTGATAACTTGTTTTTATCTGAGATTTGGTGTAATAATTAGAACGTATAAATACTTTTATAGTATTAGAAGTAATTTTTTTATTTCCCGATAAATATTCACATAAAGATATGTTTGAATTAGGTAATTTTTTTATACATCCTTTAGTATAATATATTCTATACTTAGTTCCAACTGCAGCTATACTTATTACTGTATTTCCATTCCAACATCTATACAAATCAATTCCTTCTATTGAACTTACTGTTTTTTGGTAAGTTACATTGGAGACTGTAAATAACTCTGAATATTGATAAAGAAATGCTCCTAAAATTATTATTCCGATTATCCAATATAAATTTTTAGTTTTCATAGTTTCTCCTTTAAATATTTAGTTGTAAAATAGACTATTATTCCACCCATAATTGTAGATACTATCAAGCTTATATTTGTTACGATTTCTCCCAGGAATAATGAAATTCTTGAAATTATTGGTTGTCCCATAAGCCAAGGTAATTCTACTGGTATCATTTTTCCTTGCAGCCAAAAATAAAAAATATCTGCTAATCCGAAATAGAACATAATAAATCCACTAAGGAAAATTGCAATAGCCTCGCTTTTATCTTTTCTAAATAAGCAATAACAAAGTGAAGGAATTAAGAAAATTATTATTGCTGTTAATAAGTGATGCTGCCAGACTATATTTGGGAATTCTCCATTTGTGTATTTTTCTCCAATTAAGTTTAAACCTTGCAAATCTATCCAGGCTACAAGTATAACTGTTAATATTCCTATTAGTACGGCTATTTGAAATTTAGATATTTTCATTGTCTGCAGTAAATATTTTGTGGATCACAATAAGCATTTCCATCAGCCGACCTACATTGTGAAAGTGCAGTCTGTACTGGAAGCAAATCACAGTCTAATATAGGATTTGTCATTGAATAGCATCCAATATTATTTTCTCCACATGTCCATGTTCCTCCATTTAAATTACATTGATTTTGAAGATTAAATAAAACTACATAAGGTGTTAATAAGCTGCATAAATTTATATTTGATTCTATAAAAATATCCTGAGAATTAGGGGAGGCTGATTCTTGTTCTTGAATATTTATAGACTCATTTGTTTCTGATTTAGGCGAATTAAAAATTAAAAGTATAACTACTCCGACTATTCCCAATAACATTAATTCTGTATGATCATTTTTTTTGTTTGCCATTAGTCAACATTTAATATATATTTACTATGAATTAATTGATCAGATAGACTTACAACAATATACCAAAAGATAAACATTCCAATAAAACCAAGGTTACTTAAATTAAAATATCTGTCTCCAATATAAAATCCAACAAATAAAGCTCCGACTAATAAAACATAATGAAACCATATCATTAATCTTGTGTCAAATATATCAAATAATTTTTTCATATTTGTCGCATGTATCCTTTTTCTTTTAGAGACATTTTAACCCTCACTTTTTTATTTGAATTTTTAAGTTTATTAATCTCAATTGCATCTGACCGGCTAACTTGATAGGTTTTATTTAATTGAAGTTTAGCACTATCTCTAAATTTATATGTTTTGGTTCCGTCAGCTAATCTAATCATCTGAATTGCCATTAAACACTCCTCTCATATCCTTTAGCTCGTTTGGATGAATTTACTTGAACTTTACCACTTGGAAAATGTTGCACTGTTTCTTTCTTTCCATCGATTGTAAAATGGTCATGTGGAATGTTTTGAAAGTGGGCTATTCGATCTTGTGGACTGAATAGCTTAACTTTCTTTCCTTTTATTTCTGCATATCTTATTATTTTTGTTGCCATGATTATAAGGGCAGTACCTCCAGACTGCCATTTTTCTTTTCCCCTAATCCAATTATCTTAGTTTTTGAATAATTATATAGGGTTGGAGTAACTATACAAATTGGTATCATTGCATTTGTAATTCCAGAAATACCAAAAGTTAATCCACCATTAGTTAGTAATAATGCTGCGGCTATGGAATTTGCGAATACATGGAGAGCTATTGCACTCCTCATATCTCCATTTCTCATCGCGAAAAGTGCTATCGTTATTATCATCATTATTGCAACAATTAAAAGTGAACTTCCAGAAAGGTTTTTTGATGTAGCGTGAAATATTGCAAATAGTGCTGCAAAGGGAATTACTATAATTGCAATAAACTTTAAACTAGTTTTATTTTGATTATTAATTTTTATCCCAAATAAATCTCCTACGAATTCAACTCCTCTTCCCCATAAGACAGTTTCAGTAAATGGAATAAAAAATGCGATTACAACAAAATTAATTATAACTGAATTTGAAAAAACCGGATTTGCTGCATTTAAAGAATTCATTATTGTTCCTATACTAGCTTTAGTTGGATCAGCAAATTTTAACATTAACCATGAGGCTATCATTAAAACTACCCAACCCATTCCCCCATATAAAAATTCCTGTAAATTGCTTGTATCATTTTTCTTGACTGTTACATCTAATCTTTTATCGAATATTAAAATAGTCAAAAAGTATAAACCGATTGCTCCACCTAAGAATAACAAGTAAGTCATACCAAGTGATTGATTACTGTTAGTAGTTACAAAAAGTAGTCCAAAGAAGATTGCTACTCCAATTATTACTTCATATAAATATTTATCAATTTTCATCTTATTTTAAATGGTTCTTTAGAGAAACCTATTATCCTCCATCTGAAGCTTAAAAAGAATATTACCACTAAAATTAAAAATGTAACTAAATAAAGCCAGACTTTAGTTTCTGCATCTGCTGCTGCTAAAGCTTCTTCTCCAGAAGGGTTTAATGAAGGTGTTTCACCACGGAGAACTGCCTTAGATTCTTCAATTGAAAGTTTTTCTAAATCTACAGTAGATTCTGCGCTTACAAATAATCCTACAGTCTTGTATAATATATTTTGCGATTTTCCCCAGAATGTTTGAGTTTCAGGAGCATAGGCTTGGCTATAAAAATTTCCACCACCTATAATAATATTTAATTTCTCTGCTTCGGATGACCAATCTCTTCCCGTTGCCTGAGTAACTAACCAATCAAACTCCTGATGATTTTCCATCATATGTTGAGAAACTGGATTGAGAAATCTGGATTCTTGTGCCAGCTCCTTAGGTCCATGAATTATATAATTTGGCAAAAGAGTTGATTTAATTGCTTGTGGAACAAAAAAATTATGACTTGCTCCATCTGTTGCTAAATGAATTTTATAACAATAAGCAAAGGATCTATCTCTATCATTTCTTGCTACCCTTAACATTTCATCTACAACATTATAATTATGCATCTGTGCATATACTTTAAAATTTGTATAATATTCAAAAATTGTTACATCAGGATATTCTAAACCACATAGACATGAATCATAATTATTATTTATTATTTGTGAAATTAAAGTAATATTTACCGATGGATCTTTTAAAATTTCATTTAGATCCCATAAATGGTAGTTGGGTCCGGGGGCAATAATTGCAGGCCTGATTAATAATATAAAAATAAATCCAAATAAAATAAAAAATAAAAAATTAGTTTTCATTTTTCACCTCGCTTAATTCTAAAATTATATTTGCTTTTTCATCGTATTTATAATTATATAATATAGATAATTTATATTGAAATAGTTTTGTCCAATATTCTCTATTAAAATTTGTTAAGGCATGACAAGTATCACATAATGAAATAAGATTTGGTCCTAAATTGCATTTCTTATCATAGTTAATATGGTGTATATTTAATGCTCTTCTCAATTTTTCCCTATGTATCCCACAGTTCATACAAATCTGATTATCACGTTTTCTTATTTGTTTTTTTAAATGTCTATTAAATTCTTCAGTATATGGTTCAAATGAAATAAATCCTTTCCAATCTTCTAAAGAAACTCCTTGCATACCTGCACTCATTTTTTTTCTTTCTAATTCACTTAATTTTTTACCAAGCATATGCATAGTTGGATGTAATTTACAAGCTTCTTCTAAATCTCTTCTTTCTACTCCCATCTTTTCCAATGTCTCAGTAATGAGTCGTGATGAACAATTCATTTTTTTAGCAATCTGAACTGTTGATAATTTCTTATTTAGGTATAAATCTTTTACCTCTTCTATATCTATATCATTTCTCATTCTTTTTACTATTCCAGCCCTAGTTCCCCTTCTTATCCTATCTATTTTATTAGTCCCTAATTTATTTAATCTCCTAGTAAGAGCATTTATATCCAATCCAACTTCTTTTGAAATATCTTTAATCAAAAATCCTTTGTCATATAGCTCTTTAATTTTTTTATTCTCTTCATTTTGTTTGTTTTTAAGTTTTTTATTTTGAGTTATCATTCCATTGATTAATCCTTTCTTTCTTCTTTCTTCTTTAGGAATTCCAAGTTCAGTTAAAATTTTTCCAATAGAACATCTGGGCATTTTCATCATCTTAGAAATTTCTACAATAGTTTTATTGTTATTATATAAATTTAAAATTTTATCATTTCTTGGTCTATTTTTTATTTTAAAAACTTCTTTTCTTTCTTTAACTCCATTATTATATCCTCTTTTATTTATTTCATCAAGAGGCAGTCCAAAACTCCTTAATCTATTTCTTAAAGTTTTTGCACTAATATTAACTAATTTAATTATTTCAGAAGTAGTATTTCCATTATGATACAATTCTTTTATTTTATTATTTTGATCTAATAAAAATTTCTGGTGCAGAATCTTTTCTTCTTTATTTCTTCTCATCTGAACCTCCAAATCTTTTCAGCAATTCTTCCAACCCCATAACCAATTAACCCAGAAACAATTATTCCAAAAGCAATTATAGAAGTTCCTCCAATATGAAAAATATCACCAGCTACATAGATTACCTGCCAGATAAACGCAACTCCAAACAAATTTAAGAGTATAAAAATTCCTGCACCTGCCCATCCAAATTTATTGTAAATCCAACTATTTTTATTCATTTTATTTTTTCTTTCTTAACAAGAAATAACCTCCAATTAGTACTACTCCAATAATTATCCAAGTATTAGTATCAAAATTTCCACTAGAAACACAAACTCCATTTGAACATTTATATCCATTCAAACAATCACTATTTGTAGAACATGTTGTTGTAGTTACATTACCAGTCCCAGGGGTAGTTTCCTTTCCAGATGATGATATAGTTATTGATTTAGAAAATGTATCTGGTGCATCATATCCAGCTTTTACTGCATCAACTTGAAGTGTATAAGTTCCTAAATCTGTAAAAGTCTGTTCAATTATATAAGAACCACTTCCTTGATTTTTTAATTCAACATTTTGATTATTTATAGTTGCAGTTATGGTGTCTGGAACTAAACCTGCAGAAGGCTGATCTTTTGAAGTTGGACCAGATACTTTAACTTGAATTTCTTGTTTGCCAGGCTTTGCGCTTACTGGAAGATTTGAAGTTATTGCTAAAGTAGGGTTTCTTATTTCAATTACTAAATCTTGTGGATCTTGTTGCGCATTGGTAACTTTTTCAACTGCAGAAACGTTTATATGATAAATTCCAGGATCTCCATCTACAGTTAATATCCATTTGCCTACAACAGAAGAGTAGCTTATATCAACATTTCTTATTCCACTGTAAGATCCTAAGATTATTATGTCTTGTGGTATTCCATCTCCGCCAGTTATCTTAAGGTTTATTGAAGGATTAATTCCAGGGTATTTAATTAATGCTACGGACTCTGCTTTTTCTATTTTATAATCATTTGAAACTTTTGCAACTATATTAAATGTTTTATTATATTCAGTTATTTCAATTACTACATTATAATTACCTAAAGGAATTTCTCCAAAATTTAAATCAAATATTCCACTAGAACTAGATGATGCAGTTACTTCTTTATTTTGTCCACTTCCAGTTAATGTTCCCTTTATATTAGTTGCTATTACTCCATTCCCTGTTTGGCTACCTTGAAGTGTTCCAGTTACTTTTACTCCTTCACCTAAAACAAAATTTTGAGTTTCTGAAATTATAGTATCTAAATTGTCACAGAAATTATTTCCATTTGTAGAGCATCCAACTTCACAATTTACTGAACTTCCAGAAATTGCAGTCCCTTGATAAATATCTCCGCATCTATAATAATTTTTGTTTAAACAAATATATTGCCCATTAAAATCACAAACTACACAATCAATATAATCAATTAAATCTGTAGAAGATAAGCATTTTGGTTGAAGTCCATTTCTTTTTAATTCAGTGTTACAAGTTTTAATTGGATTAGATTCTGCATAACCATTTGAATCTGTTTCATAAAGATCTTGAGATATACATACATGGCTATTTGGCTGACCAAGCGCATTACATCTTCCATCAGAGCCACATCCATTTATTCCACAAGCAGTTGTTCTTTCAAGAAGTTGTGCATTAGTTTCGTTTCTGTAACATTCTATTGAATTTGAGTTAGAACATCTAAATCCTATTGAAGTACAAATATTATTACATGAATTTGTGTTTGTACTACATCCTTTTCCATTACAAGTGTCTATTATACTTCCTAAAGTTGAATCAGAGTTGCATGAATGAATGTAATTATCACTTGCACATTTATTTATGTTTGGAGTACATTCAGTAGTACATATTCCTGTCAAGGCATTACATCCTCTGCTTCCGCATGTTTGCGATAAATTTAATAATAATTGATTACTTCCATCTGTTACCTCAGTACATTTATATGAATTTCCAGATTGACAAGAGAATGAATCTTCAATTGTACATCCATCTATACATTTAGGATTTCCATTTGAATCTGTTGTACATCCTAAATTATTACAAGAATATAAAATATTTCCTATTACACCTAAATTACATTGTTTAATATTTAATCCATTTGCGCAAAAACTTGTTCCTGTACAAGCTGCAGGTGGTAATTGACATTGTTTTGTTGTTGAATTACAAAATCCGCCGGTTCCAAGATCTCCACAATTTTGTGTAAAAGTATATGTTTGCCCATCACTTGAACAAGTCTTTTTAGTAAACCCATCCGAACAAATGTCTTGCCCAAGATGTCCAGAGCATCCAGTTGCTAATATACATTCTCCATTTAAGCATCCGTTAGAACATGTTTTAAATAAGTCTCCAGAAACTCCCCCAAATAGATCATAATTATTTCCTGAGGATATTCCAGTATAAACATCTCCATCAGAACAATATTTATCTCCTATTGAATGGGCTGGTAAACATTTTGAGTTATCAGTTGTACAATATCCAGAAGAGCAAACTCCACGATTATATTGCTGATTATCTCTATCTTCATTTAAACATTCGTATAAAATTCCACCTGCACAAGAATATCCGGTTGGTGTACATTGTAATGTACATGTTGTTTCTGTTCTTGAAATTTCATTGCATTGTAAATCACAAACTTCTCCATCATCATCCCATTGGCTTTGTGAATTTAATATTTGTGGTTGTTTTACATTACATTTTTTATCTCCAATATTAAAATCAGAAGTACATGTTCCCTGACTACATTGTTGTATTCCAGAGCATTTTGTATTTTGTGGTATCCAAGTTCCGCCTGAACAGATGTCTACATCAGATGTGCTTGTTGGACTTGGTGAACATCTCTTAGTTCCATCCTGACAGTCTATACAGGCATTATTAGAACATGCAAATCCACAAGTTGAAGAACTTATTGCTTTTCCATCAGAGCTTGTAGAATAAAGAATATTTCCTACACATAAATTTTGGTTTGGTTTATATAAATCTAAATTAGTTCCACATTTTAATGCTGCTTGGAATCCATCTGGAGTATTATAATTAGAAAAATAGTTACAAACCTGATTTGTTGGGCAATCAAATAATTTAATTTTATCCGTAAAAGAATTACATGAAACATTATAAATATCTCCATTATAACAAGCTACTTTGAATGATTGATTATAACCTGTATGTGGATCTTGGACTGTCTTTTTATAATAAATAGTACATGAGGGATAATTACTTGGGCAAGATTGTCCTCTTGTTGTTAAAGTTATATCGCTAGTGCTAGTAGCACAGATATTACATCCATCGTCTACTTCCTGAGGAACCATCTGAGGACCACAATCAGTTCCAGTAGTGCAGCTATCTAATATACGTGGAAATTGAACTCCATTTGAAGCGGTAAAAGTACTACAATCTAAAAGATTGGAAGAAGATCCTTTAAATCCACATAATCTTTTTCCAGATTCTACTTGAATTGTTTTTCTATAATAAGAATTACATACTGGATATTCTACTGGGCAAGATTGTCCTCTTGTTGTTAAAGTTATAGTTGGTGATGATGCATGACAAATATTACATCCATCATTTTCTTCATGAGAAGTATACCATATATAACTAGCACATGCAAAATTTGAATTATTTATAACATTTCCATAATAAACAGGATTGACTAAGCTATCTGTTCCGGCAGGTTGTCCTACACTAGGAATAAAAGAAGCAAATAGTCCTAGCTTATCAGCAATAAAAAATCCACTAATTACAGCTACGATTATTAATATTACACTTATTGTTGTTAGTTCAGCTCGTTTATTCATCTTCTTCAAGTTCTGGATCATCAAATTCATACTCCCAAGGCATCTTTTCCATTATCTTATCCTCCTAAATAATTTAATTCCAAATAAGAGTAAAAATATTCCAACAGCAACTGCAACAACATAAATGATTGGATGGATTCCACCAGTCTTAGTTGAAGAAACAATTACCGTAAATTCTTTGGTATCATATCCTAATTTCATAGGTCTTATTTTATAAATATAATTTCCATTTTGTGAATAAGTGTAAGGAAGTGTAAATGTACTATTACTCTTTGTAAATGTCAAACTTTGAACTGAACTATCTGGAGTTGTTAAATCAACTTCTAAACTATCTGCTTCTAGAACTTCTCCTTGAGGATTATAAGTTTTAATTTCAAGATCATAAAGTACTCCTTGTTTGACAGTCAATTCAAAATCATTTTTCATATCTACAAAAGGATTTCTAACTTCTATTGTTTGAGATTCGGTTTTATTTCCTTCATTTACTGTAAATTTAAAATAGCCTGTATCTGTTACATTCTCTAATCTTAATGCATAAGTTCCGTTGATGTAATTAAATGTATAAATTTCTTTTTGATTATTTTGAGTTGCTGGATAAATTTTTATTTGATGTGATTCATTTACTGTATAAGTTTCATTAGTTGTTTCATTGACATATTCTACTGGAATAATCTCTGTTGAATTATAATAATCACTTGCTAAAAACAATTGCTTGTCGTTAAAAAAAACTGTTATTTGAGGACTAGTATAATTTCCAAGTTGAAATTTTGCCTCCAGGGGCTTATTTAAATATTGCACCTGTGATGACTGTAAATAAATAGAAAACAATCCAGAATATTGAACTAAGAGTATAGCTGCAACTAAGATTACTAATGCCCACCAGATATTAATTTTTGGTTGTGCCATATTTTTAACATGAAACCTCTTTAGCAGCATCAAAACTTATAAAGCTATTATCTATCTTTGAAGCATCCGAATCACTTGTTGAATACCTCTTTGAATAAGTGTGGCTTGTTACTCCAACATCACAAATACAAATATCTGAACCATCAATCCATAACTTAGTTGTTCCAGAAGATGATGGAACTAATAATAATTGATCTGTTGCATCACAAAAATGTGTAGTACAAGCCCCAGTAGTTTTTCCATATTTAGTTAAAATATTTCCACAAGTATTTGAATATCCAACTGCACTTCCACTTACATAAGATAAATCAGTTGTTCTAAATTTAACATTATTTGCAACTGCACAATCTCCAGGACAAGTACTTGATGTTTCAGTTACCTGACAAACCCCATCTCCACAATACTCGTCTGTTACTCCTCCTGTATCTATTTCGACTTCAAAGCTTGCTCCAGAACTTTCTGATTTAATTGACAAACTTATGCTTCCAACTTTATCTGGTAAATAAGTTACCCCACTTCCAGGATTATAAGAGCACCTTACAGTTGCATTGAAATTTGTTGAAGTTGTACTTTCAAATTGAGCTACTGGAATTTTAGAAGAGGTCCATGCAGTCTTTCCGCCGATTTGAATCTGTTTTGTTGTTTTTGTTACAGCATTATTTAAAGGAGTAGGTGATAAAGAAACTAAATCGCATGATAGTGCATAAGATCCTGTGTTTGGAACAGTAATTGTAAAATCAATATCACTTACTCCGGGTGTTGTTCCTACTATAGAAAATGTTCCTTTGTTTGGGGTTATTTTATTTCCATTTTTATCATAAAGTCCAATTGATACTCCAAAATTATTATTCTCATTTGTTATTCCAGAATTTCCAGAGCCACTATTAGAAACTTGATTAATAATATTTTGTATATTGTCTTGAGTTTTCATTATTCCACCTGGTTGAATTAAAAGTATAACTAAGATTATTCCTAAGATTATATAAATTATTTTATTGTTTTTTTTCATTGTACATACACCAATACACAGTAGATTAAAAGTGTAATTAAAATCCAAGGTAGTATTGTTTTTAATTTAGTAAAAATATTAAAAGTGACCCATTGTTTGATAAAATAAAAACTTAAGATTCCACCAACGATTAATGCAATTATTGGCCATATTGTATTTGAATCTAATTTAGCTAAATCTAATCCTTTTATTATTATATCTCTGGCTCCGACTATGATCTTTGGAATCCAGTCAGTCACGGTTTTTATAATTGAAATGTCCATGTTAAAATAAGTTTTTAATTAAATTAAATCCTCCAGTAAGTAAATCATTTATCCATTCGTTTCCAGGATTTTGCAGATGATAAATTACTCCTAAGATTAAGTATATAATTACAATTACTAAAATTGGATTCATTCCCTGTCCTTTTGCTTTTTTGTTTTTCATTTTAAGGAACCTGATGTTTCACCACGAGATACAGTAAAACTATATTTAATAAAGATAAAATTATTGCTGGAGTCACGCCAGTGTTCATGATGTTATCGAAAATCCCAATTTGTAATATTCCTTTATCAGAGATTATTCCAATTAAGAATAAAAAATTAAAGGTAACTACACCTACACTAAAAGATCTTCTAAATTGTGCTGGTAACATATTTTTCCTCCAGTTTAATTAGGATACAAGTGCTGCAAAAAAAGGTTTTTATCATGGTGAAAATATTGCTCCTAAGTTTTTCATTACACTCGATAATGGTTCAATACTAAAAATTTGTGGAAAATAAGTTTTGCCAAAATAGAAGGCAATAAATATTAATCCAAATGTTATTATAATAAAAATTAAATTTTCTTTTGATTTTAACTTTTCAACTGAAAATGCAACATTAAATAATGCAACTACACCAATTGCTACTGCCAAAAGCAAAAGTGCATTTCCACCCTTAATGATAGGAAGTCCGAATACTTCTGTTGCTAATATACTTAAAATTTGAATTAAGAACAGCCCAGCTATAAAACCTATTATAACTTTCTTATAAAAATCTGGTGGTAATTTAAATCCCATTAGTCTCTCACCCAGGTTATTAATACCCAGACCCCCAATATTGCCCATGCCCAAACTGGAATTTGTGAAACAAATCTGCCTAAATTAAATGCAGTTACAAATCCTCCACCCAATCCAAATGCAGTGAGGAAAATAAAAGCTATAATTGCCGTTATTAATGTTCCAGTTAAATATGTAAGTAGTGTTGATTTTGCTTTTTTATTTTCTAATAAAAATATATCTTTTATTTTCATTTTTTATTTCCTCCGGCTTTTGATAAAAAGAATACTATACCAAATCCTATAATTATAATTATTAATCCACTTGTGCATTTACTTGTTCCTGGAAATGTATAAAATCCTGCCCATTCTGTGTAAGTGCAATAGTCAAATTTTGGTTCTGCTGTACAGATTCCTACTTTTGCAGAATCTCCACGATTGATAGCTTGTTGTAATTCTGGTGTAAATAGATCTTCAATTCCTACCCCTAATTGAGAAGCAATTTCTGCTCCACCAATTAATGATCCTGCAGAAGCTACTGCTACAATTCCGCAACCAACTAAAGCAGAAGTACCTAATGTAAAAGTACCTGCAGCTATTCCTACAGCACAGATGCTTGCTCCAATTCCAGCTCCAATCAATCCAGTAGATAATACAGCTTTTCCATTAGAGAATAAATCTCCTTCCTGAATATTAGTCATAGTTCCATCTTTCACTAAAGTTGAAACAGGTATACATGTAACTGTATAATTAGATAAATCAAAACATTCAGTAGTTCCGTAACATGCTGCAGATAATAAATCTCCAGAAGTTGATTTGCTTATTTGTTCTCTCGTTAATGGATATTTTTTTATTATAGTTGAATTAGAGGTTCCACTTCCACCAGAACATTTTTTTGTTCTAGAAACCTTTTGCCAAAAAGTGCAAGTGGTTAAGGAAGAACAAGAGGTACAAGTTTCTCCAACACTACAATCTGCATTATCTTCACAAATTGTTCCAGATGAAGTTCCTGTTCCATTTACATCTAATTTTAATTCATAAAGTTTATCCATAGCCTCAGTATAACCAGTCCTTTCTCCATTCTTAGCATAACAATCATTTTTTATGTCTATGTATAATACATAATATTCTGATGAAGGATCCCAATAACTTTCAGGGTTTGCATCAGAAAAGTCTTCTCCGACCATTGGACATTGATTTATTGTATCTTTGTCTGGTACTTGTATTTGAATTTCATGTTCCGACTCTGCATAAGAGTTTGAATCATCTCTTATTATTTCCCAAGTCTTTCCAGCCAATGATTTTGTTAAAGTAGTTTTATCTGCTAGTATATTAACCTGACCTTCTTCACAACATTGAGATTCTTTTTGGGTAACTGCAAACATATTGTTAATTGAGAATGTTCCAGGATCTTTCCCTTCGAACCATGCATTAGCTACTTTTGCAGGAATTATTCCAGTCTCTATATTTAATTCTTTTGTTGAATCGTAAACAAGACCACTAACCCAGGGGTTAGTAATACAATCTAAAACATTATTACAAAATCTTAATGCAAAATCTGAATACTTGATTCTTACAGTAAATTTAATATTTACGAGTTGTCCTTGTTGAAGTGATGTTGTTGAAGTGATTTTATTTCCATCTTCATCGGCTACTCGCACATTATAAACTGTTGCTTTGACTGGAGGATCAACTACTGTTGGAACATCTTGACATATCTTAGTTCCACCATCTACTTCACAAACTGTACTTTTTTCTACACATACTCCTCCCGATGGCATTTGAGTTCCTGTGCATGTTACTCCAGAATCACAAGTAGCTAATTGACTAGAACTACAATCTAATGTTGAAATAGTATTTGACCAACCAGAAGTAGTACATTCTTTTTTAGTTCTTTTTCCAGAAGCACAATCACAACCAGGATAAGTTAACTCTCCAATATCTCCTGCTGGATTTGTACAAGCAGTTCCAATTACACAACTTCCACCAGAACAAATTTTTCCTGAAGAGCATTCATCATTAACTAAACATCCTGAATTAGAACTACATAGTGCTAAAGAATCAAATAATTTTTTTCCATTATAAGTACCACCATTTCCAGCTACAGAACACGAAGAAATAATTGAAGAATCGTATGTTCTTACATTACTTTCGCTACAAACTCCTAAATCTTTATAATAACATTTAATAGTAGAAGTTTGAGTACAATAATTATAAGAATTAGTGTAATAAGGCATAAGTGATTCTAAAGTTCCATCTCCACCTTTACACCAATAAAATGTTTGTCCACCTTTATTTATTGAAGATGTACATGAAATTGTTTTAATAGTTCCGGATGTACAATCAGATTGACTTTGTGGTTCTGCTTTTGGGCAACAATATAATTGAATATTACAAGGACCATCTCCACATATATATCCACTCACCCCTTTAAATTCTGCATATCTTGACCAACCTGAAGTAAAAGTATCATAAAGTCCACTTATAGGACAAGAACCAACAGTTCCACTCAATACTCCTCCACTTCCAGTAAATGATTTCCCTGCAGCAACTTCCCATTCATAATTAGGATTTCCTCCAGGTAATCCGCAAGATCTTGTATCACCTACTACAGTAAAAGGACCTAAGTTTAAACTATGAGCTATATTATTAAAGAATGCTGTTAATGGAGAAACATCCTGTTCTGCATATATTGGAGTTTCTTCGGCACTAACCAAGCATACATTCAGTATTAAGATTAATACTATTGCTGTTATTACTATTTTTTTCATTGTCTAATTTACCTAACTTTTTAATGGCAAATTAAACTTTTGGCCAATTAATATACTTAGCTGCACCTACAACAATCAGTGATACAATTAATAGATTTAATCCAAGTCCTATTGCTAGGCTTAATGTCAATCCTGGAACTCCCCATCCTAGTATTAAGAACAAAGCGTATAAAACTATATGTCCATATAATAGAATAGTAAACAATCTTTGATAGACTGTTTTGTCCATATTAATTTTCTTACCAATTTTTGATTCATAAACCCAGAATCCTGCATACATTAAGATGAATGTTCCTATTAAAATTGTTAAATAACCAACCATAGTTGTTGGAACTAATCCACCTAAATAACTTAAGATTGTTGTTCCAAGTGTTTGTCCACCTATTCCTGTAACTGGTGTTACTGTTGCAAATAATTGCTGAGTCTCACCTATATATGATCCAAATAATTTATATATCTGAATTGCTATAAGCTGAGCTATGAATGCTGCTATACTGATTGTAAAAATCTTTTTTACTTCAACCATTTTTTAAGTTAGGCTTTTTTTATCCTCCCGCATTTATTTTGATTATTTTTATTATTATGATGAAAGTTTTTGTTTACGAGGATTTGCTTACAAACCCTTTAAATTTTTAAAATAAAAAAATAAAAAAGTTTTTATATTTTTTTCTTGATAACCATATATCCAATTACAACACCGGATACTGTTATTGCTATTACCACTGCAGTAGTAAATATTCCTTCAGGAACATAACTCAATAAATCTATATTTACGAATTTTGTAAGTCCCCAGTTAATAGCTCCAACTGCTGCTAATACTCCTGCTACTTTCTGTAAAGTTTTATTTTCTAGTATATTTGTCATTTTATACACCTCCTGAATTTAATTTCAATATTATTAATTTCTTGCATTTTTTCTCCTGAGTATGATGAAAGTTTTTTTTTGAGGATTTGCTTACAAACCCTTTTTTCTAAAATAAAAATTTTTAAAAAATAAAAAAAATTACTTTTTCTTTAATAGATACCAGCCTACAAAAATTCCTAAGCCAATAATAATTATTGTATTCCAGCTTATATTTTGTGTCTTCTTCTGTCCTAAACCAGGTCCAGATATTACACCTGAAACTGCAGGAACTCCTGAACTTCCACTTCCAACACTACTTCCAGCCATTGCTCCTGGAGCATTGACATCAAAAGTAAGGCTAGTTGCATCTACACTATTACTCGCAAAATCTATTACTGTCATTGCAACTGTATACTCTCCAGGACATGCTAAATACTGTTCTGGAATTATATAACTAGTCTTTGTATTATCTGTCCAAGTTTGAGTTGGGCAAATTGCTGAATCAGGACTTGTTAAAGTTACTGAAGTTGAATAAACTCCCGAAGTTGCATCAGTAGACGACCAAGTTAATTTCTGTAGTCCATTCATATTCACATCTGTACTTTCTTTTGTTAAGATAACAGATGGAAAACCGCCTTCAACTGTAACCGAAGTAGCAGATAATGTAGTATTTAAACTTGTTCCGTTATAAACAAAACATGTAACATTATAAGTTCTTAAGTCAGTTGTTAAAGTTGCAGATCCTGTGAATGTTGTTTGATAACTTGTAGTATTTAGTATATCTACTAAGTGAGTACTATGAGCCCCACCAGTTTGATTATACCAACAACTTACATTTGTCATGTTATTTCCACCATTACCTGTAACTACTACAGTAACTGTAAATGGACTAGTTGTATAATTCCCACCAGTAACTGGAGTTGTCATTGTTGCTGCTGAAATCATTGGAAATACAGCTAGTATCAATACTGCTATTAAAGCTATTAAAATATTTTTTTGCATTTTTTGTCTCCTTTGTGTTTAATTATCTCATTTGAGTATGAAATTTATTTTAGCTATTGCTAGCTATTTATTATTTTGAGCACTTGCCCTGTCCTTTAAAAAAAATAAAAAGGAAAAAATAAAAAAAATTATTTAGTATCCTCCACTATTGACAAAGTAATAACTTACAGCAGCTGAATCAGTTCCACCCACATCAGCAAGTGTCTCTGTATTTTCAGCTCCGAATAAGAATCCAGTTTCTGGAGATGTAGCGGTCTTATAAGAACTTGTTTTCCAAGTTGCTTTGTCGACGATCTTACAACTCATAGAGTCTGCTGTGCTTGGGGCAGTTGATGCTTGCGCATTTATTACTGCTCTAATTGAAATTGTTCCTGCACTTTGAGGTAGCATTTCGGGGTAACCTACAGTATAATACTTGTAGTTACTTGTAGCACTAACTCTATCTGGTTTACTTGCTTCAATAGCTGCTTTATCGTTGCTGAATGTATCAGCGAATACAACTTCTTTTATACCAGATATATTAACCTGACATAAAATAATTGGTTGGTTATAACCTCTTTCACTGTGGTTTGATTTAAACTTCAATAAGAAGTCTGCACTTCCACCAGCAGCAATAGTTGCATTTGCATTTCCAGCAGGGTCATTTGGATTTTCTATTCCAACAATCAAAGATGTACCTTGAGTAACTAATTCTTTGTTGATTGAATCAGAAGCAATCCTAGCGGGATAATCAAAAGTTTCTGAATAGAGACCTACACCATTTCCTGCAGTTGTGTTAACTAACATGATTTTAAAATCTTGTCCACAAGTCAAAGAAATAGTATCTGTTCCATCACTTCCTGTTGTTCCTTCTTTAATTAACTTATTTCCATTGAATACAAAATATTCTGAATTCACATTTGTTGCTGTAGAAGTCAATGCATCTTGTACATTAATTGTTAAGGATGTTATGCCTGTTGAAGGGCAATTGACAGTAGTTGTTGGTGTTGGTTGTCCACTTGAACCTGAACCACTACCAGATCCTGAATCAGAACCTTGACCTTTAATCATGTCTGCAAATCCATTCCAATTATTAACATAAGCTAAAACGAGAAGAGCTACGACAGCAATTAGAATCACTGTACCAGCTTTCATTTCCGCTTTTTTATTTATAGCCATTTGATAACCTCCTATGTATTTATGTATATTTAGAACTTTCAAACATCATCATCACTCAATGGCTTTGTGTGTAGAATAATTTGGCTTTGTGTGTAGAGATTATGTCCGATGATGTTATTCTAAATCTATTTGTTAAATACCCACTTATATTTAAACCTTTCGGTTTTTTTGATTTTAGATATTTCACTGAATAGTAATAACAATTTTAATAATAAATTAGAAAGCTTTATAAATAAACAGTTACTCTTAATGTAGCTCTATTCTCTATTACCTATGACTCAGATTTCAATAGTTCCTCAATTAATACAACAAAATCATATTAAGTTCTTCGATGAATTTGAAATGCCTATTTCTATTTGTAAAAAGCCCATTGAGATTTCTGACATAAATTTTGTAAAACCCTTTTTGATTATTGATACTTACGAGGCTATGAATTATAAATATGTTGAAGTAAAAACTTTAGAGTTGCCAGAATTGGATCGACTAGGTTATAGATTAGTTTCAATAAGTTTGAAAGGAATGAGTGGAAGCAGAAGAAATTATGTTGGACAATTAAAAGCTTATGTATTCAGAAAAAAAACAGATCCTCTTGGAAGAGATTTAGAATTAAATAAACTTCCAAAAGATCATCAATTAGAAATGGATATTATTAATGGAAGAATAAGGATAAAGGGTAGAGATGCTGTTCCAAAAATTCCAAATGAGCAAGCAAGTAAGTGGATAGATGTTCGAGTTGAATTAAAAAAACATGAGAGGGGAAGATGAAAACAAAGTTTAGGTGGGTCAATCATGATGTATATGGATTAAGATTATTTTTTTATATTAATTATTCTAAAAAAGAAACTTGTACAAATGAGGAAGAATCTTTTATTTTTTGTATAGACCTTCCTGAAAAAGTATTAAAAATGATGGCTGGTAAAAAGATACCTACTATAAATAAGATGGAGATAAGATGAATCAATCACAAATACTTAAAGCAAAATTATGGGGATCTGGAATGTTAAATTATAGTGATAAGTATAGCACAGTTAAAATAAATTATGTTCCAGTTATGATAACAGATAGTGGAAAGATTCTTTGTATTGAAGATTATATGGAGGGATTTCATTTGGGTGTTACAGGTATGAGTTCAAAGGGGAAGGGAATACTTGGACAAAATTATATAGACTATGAATTTAGAATGAGGAATATTCCAACACTTATTTTAAATGATTTCCAGAATGAGACCTATGAAAATTCAATGCCATGTATGAATCCTGTCTTCTTAAAAAATTCTTGTATACTAAATTCAAAACCTTGCGGATTACCTATTATTTATGTTTTCCCATCACACAAACAATTAATTATAGATGAAACAAATAAATTATTTCCCCATATAAAAATGAGCATACCGATGAGAATGGTAATTAATAATATGAAAGATTATTTTGAATTAGATAAATCTGCAAAATATTTTTCAGCACATATTCGTAAATTTCTTGATTGCGAAAATATGGAAGACATAAAACAAGCACTTAAGAATATGATTAATGAAAGTGTTACTGATCCAAAAAACAGAAGCTCGTTGGAAACTATGGCATTTAAAATTGAGACTGTTTTTCAAAATATATTCGATGAAGGATTTACAGATAGTTCTGGTGGTGGTTCGCATGCGATACTTAATGTAAAGGGTGATGGTTTGGAAAAATACTATAATGATAAAGGTTATTATCAAAATTATACAATTCAAGCTTTGATGGCTGCAGGATTTATACCTTCAATACAAACATCACAAATAAAATCCAAATATTGGTTTTCAGCTTATATGAGGTTTATTGTCTCGTCTATTTATGATGATAAGACTAAAGATGTTTTTTTTAAAGATAAAATAATAAGAATCTATGTTCCTGAGATTGATAAGTTATGGAGAGGGGAATCTGCAAAGTTAATTAAAGGTGAATTAAATTTAATTGGAACTAATGGAAGGACTATGGGAATAAGCCTTCTTTGGGATGCACAAGATTATGATAAAGTACCTGATGACATTAAAGCGAATACAAGTTATCTTTTTGTTTTAAGAAAGGCAAATTCTGAAGAAGTAAAAGGAATAAGAAATGATTGGGGAGAGGCAAATAAAGATTGGGAAAAGATAATTTTAAACCTTGAGACTAATGCCAAGAGAGGAGAGTTTCAATGTGTTGCATTTACTAACCGGGAATTTATTTTGTATGATACTAGAAATGGAAAAATACAAAGAACATCCAAACCTCAAAAAGGAAGATTAATAACGCCTCTTTCGCATCACAAAGTCCCAGGGTTACCAACAAGAGAAGTAATAAAAAGAATGGAGCAACTATGAAATTAAGAAAAATTAAAGATATGAATTTATGTGGAAGAACTTGGACAGGTAAACCTCAGTCTGAAGAATCTATAAATAAAAGAAGAATAAAAATTCATGGTAGAACAACCTCTCTAGAGACCCTTTTTAAAAAAGGAAATAAGTTTGGTGAAAAGACTAGGGGTATGAAAAAGACTGAACAGCAGAAGATAGCACAGAGTCTGAGGAGGATTGGACAACCTTCTAATCGCTCAAAAGAAGAAAATATAAAACAATCAAATAGGTTAAAAGAAAATAATCCAATGAAGAATCCCGAAACAGCAAAAAAGCAACATAACCATCCAAATGTTAAAAAATCAAGCAGTTTTAAAGCTAGAACTATCCTTGCAGATTATCAATTTAAAACAAATGTTCTAATAACTGATAAATTAAAAAAGGATATAATTTTAGATTATTTAGATGGTATTAGCTTAACTAAGTTAGGACAGAAATATCATTTAGATCGTCATTATACTATAAGAAAAATGATCATAGAAATGGGAATAGAAATAAGACCTGATTATTCTTATTTGAATAAGTCTATAAAGGAGGTGCAAAATGAAAATAATTTACTTGTCAATAATCCTCCTGTTTAGTGTAAGTTTTGTTTCTGCATTAGGTCCTGTTGGAGAAAGAGGGATAAGTGTAGAAGTAAAAAATGGAACAATAAATGTAATTGGTTACACTATAGTTCAAAATCCTGATGGAATTTCTGGACCTTTAAAAATAACTTCAAATAATCTTTTTATCAATCAAACAACTAGTAGCACTGGAATTAATATAATGTGTAATTCTGTTAGTGTTCCTTTAATAATAAATGGTACTTATAATGGATCAAACGAGACAGTAACCCCTGGATATAATTTTAGTGAAAGTTTTTTAAAAGATATATCTTTCACAAGCCAAAATTTTAGTGGAAATCAATCTGCTTTATTTTGTATAAGTCAAGATCAATATGATCAATGTCTAGAAGAAAAAGCAGATTTTAGAAGTTGGTATAATACTTGTGAAAAAAGTAAAGATGGAATGGATGATACTAGCACGAATTATACTACCTGTAGAGAATCTCTTCAAACTGCAAACACAAATCTACAAATAGCCAATGCTGCAAAAGAGACTGTAAGTGAAAAAGTTACTGAAATGGAAACTGCTCAAAAAGATGCAGAGAATCAGAAGTGGATTTTTGCGGTAGTTGCTGCAGGTTTGACTTTTGTTGCAATGATGATTTATACTGGAAAGTGGGGAACTAATAAAGTAAAGACTCCAGATCAAGAGTTTCAAAGGGGGAATGCTGGTTGATGGAAAAAGATCCAAGAAAAGAAGTTTTAGCTTATCCACAAAGGACTCTCTTTCAAGATGGTAATGGTGTAACATTTATGAGTATAGGTGGAGTTCCAGAAGTAAATAGAGATGGAGAAAGGATAGTTAAATTTAGTTTACAAACTAGTCCAATTGCTAGGAAAGAATATAATCTCAGACAAGGGATTGAAGTTGATGATCAGGGATGTTTAAAAGATCCAATAATATGTAGAGAATCTGATTTAGTCTGGTTAAATCCATATAGTGAATCAAATAGAATTCTTTTTTATTTAAAATCATTTAAGCATGATAAAACTAATATGAGTGAGCGTGAAAGCTTTTGGAAAATTGAAGCAGAGAAATGGAAAAATAAATTCTTAAAAATGGAATCTGAAAATTTAAGACTTCATGAAGAAAATAATTTAATTAGAACTAATCCACTTAAGTGGTTAAAACAGTATGGTGAAGTTCATAAAGATATTCTTAATGGAGTTGCGGAGGCACTTATAAGAAAGAAAGAGGAATAATGGAAGAAGAAAATCAAGGTGTTTTTGAAGTTGAAGAAGAAAAAGAAGAAGTTGTAAAACCTTTAGTTAATGAAGATTTTAATTTTGATAATATAATGAATAACCCTATTCTTAAGCCAATCTCTGAATGTAACCAGGCATATAAAGATCTTGAAGAATTAAAGATTAAAGATTTGAAAGAATCAAAGAGTTTAATGAAGTATGTAAATGAAACATTAAGCAGTGATACTACATATCAAGAATCTTATTTTATTGGAAGGTTGATTGAATTGTTAAAGAAGTTTAGTAATATTGTAAAAATATCAGATCTTCAAGAAGCAAAGTTAGTAAGCTGTATAAGAGAAATGAGAGAAATAACTATAAAAAAGTATGGAGTAATAGTTGAAGAATCTGAATCACAAATTATAGAGGTTCAATCAGATGCAGACTACCTTAAAGGTTTAATGAATAATGAAGATAAGAATATTTGCGAAATTGCAAATTTAATCTTTGAAAATTATCAAAAAAGTACTGAAAGAAATTTAAAAATTAAATACGAAAAGGCATGCACTGAATTATACAAAACGGAACCGGATAAAGAGAGGATGAAAGTTATTGCCCAAATTTATAGGAAGGAAAAATGAGTGATGATATAATCGAACGAAATGAAGTTAGAATAGCAAGCAAACCTATTGGAGATTATATCCGCGAATGTATAAGGCTTTTTAAAAATGATGTTAATACAATTCGATTAAGCACTTCTGAAATATATAAAGAAAAAACAAATCATATAATTGATAGCCTTGCAAGTTTTGGAATAGTTGTTTCTAAAGAATATAAAAATGGAAATGTGGCTAGATGGAATAAAACAAATACTTCTAAAATAAATGAAAATACAGGCAGACGTGAACCAAGAATTTTTTTTACAATTGAACTTGTAAGAAATCCTAAAATTTATATGTACAATGAAGATGAAAGAAAGGTTAAAATAATTGGAGTCGATATGAATGAATTTAATGAAAAGGAAGGGGATGATGTAGAAAGAATAGGAAATAAATCAAATGGTTGTTACTTATGGGACCTGACTTGTTTATTTAGAAGATATGATCAGGTGATATTAATTACTCCAGAAACATACAAACAAAAAGTTTTAGATTTAATTAATGATCTTTCTTTTTTAGGTGTCCGAATAGAAAAATCTTATATTAAAAGTGATGGGGCAAAATGGAGGACAAAACAAGTTAATGTATTTAATGAAATTAAGGGAAAGAGTGAACCTAAAACTTTTTTTATTATAGGTTTGTCTAAAGATCCAAATACTTATATGTATACAGATGAAGAAAGAAAAGTGGAGATTGAAGAGTGATGGTAGATATAGAACGATTTCAAAAGAGAGATACTGGGATTCGAAATTTTATGAGTAATATTAAAATAGCTCATATTATTCTTTTTGGTTTTATTCTTTTAGTTATTATTTTGATTGGTAATAACAAGACTATAGACCCGAAGTACAATTGGTTAATGTATGGAGTTTTGATTGCAATAATAATTTATTTATATTTTAAACCAAATCCAGATAACCGGAAACTTATAACTAGAGAAGAAGCTGCAGAAATTGCCCAGGAAGAATTAAATAAGATGGTCAGACGTGGTGATAATTTCTCTCCAGACTCCAAAGTCTATGTTACTGATTCTTGTAGTTTATGTAGCTTTGATAACCTAGCCCAAGGTAAGTCGGATTATAGCCATTGGGAAGTTGGATTTGTGGAAAAGGTTAAAGGGTCTAATTTTGATAAAGATGGGGTTATTAAGATACATGCTTATGATGGGATTGTTACTGGAGTAAAGAAAGCACCACTTGGTTACGATGGAACCCAAAGTATAGATAGGGTTAAGACTATTCCAGTTGCGGTATTTCAAGGGAGTATAGATTCTACTGAAGTTGGGAAGAGTGGAGATGTTAAACGATAAGCGCGGGCATGCGGTGTCAAGTTGTTAGGTACTACTTTTTTAATTAATAGTATATATTTTAAATTGTAGTGTTTAATAATTTTGCAGGAACATTTTAGTATTACTTAAATCTTTTAGCTTTTTAATTTTATTTCTGATATAGTGCGAACTCCTTGATGATTTTTAAAAAACTTCCGTAGAAGGACCCCCCTTTCACCTTTTTAAAAGAGTGAACTACTAAAACCTTTAAAAGTATTATATTTGATACTATTAAGGCTTAAAGAACCTTTCCTACCCCCTAGGAAAACTAGGAAGTGTTGACACTTTTAGGTTTTTGTAACGTCTAAAAAGCTTATATTTAAGCTCTTTAAGGCTTAATTCACTTTTACCCCCCTAAAAAGTAGGAAAGGTGCCGCCTCTAAATCCTACACCTATGTTTTTTATTTTAATGATTAAAACATTTAAAAAGATTAAAACTGTTAAAAAAGTTTAAAAGAGTGTTAAATTAATTTGTAACTACTTTTTAATTAAAATAAAAAATAGGAAGATTTAAAAAGGTTAATAATATTAAAATAATCAGAGAGTGTTAAAATGAATCAAGCAAATACTTTATCTACACAAAAAAGTGGTTTGTCGTTTAATCCATTTGGAATATTCGGAGTAACGGATTATAAACAATTTAAAGAGTTTCCATTCCTAGAAAGCAATAGTATTAGAAGATTAAAAAACCAAACTAAAAACCAAATAAGAGACAATTTTAGATTTGCAGAAAGGACATTGTTATTAGGAGAACCAGGGATAGGAAAAACCACAGCGTTATATTATGCCTATGATATTTTAAACGAAATAGAAGAATCAAAAAGGCCACTAATATTTTTGTTTCATAGATTTTTTACAGATGCAGATGATTTTCAATTTGAGATGGGAATAACAATATCTGAGGCATCAAAGAAACCAATGTATATTTTAGTGGACTTCCCAGACACGATTAATGCAATAAATTTTAAAAAATTTCTAGACTATTGTTGGACATTAATGACCTCTGAAAATTATCAAAATATAAATTTTATTTTTGCATGTAACATCTCTCATTATAGCCGCTCCCTTTCTCTATCTGAAATTTTAAATAAATTTAATAAATTTAGAATAGATCGCTTAGAAGAAAAAGAATGCAGGGATTTAATAAAATATAGATTATTAATGGCCGAGTCGGATAATTATTTTGAGGATGAAGTGTATGAGGTTATTTTTAAATATTCAAGGGGGATACCAAGAAATATAATCTGTGCCTCAAAGGTATTAGTTGATGAGTTTATTGATGCACATTCAGTAAGTGCGAGGGATGCAAGAATACTCTTAAAAGAAGAGTTTATAGATAAAATAATAAATGATCGCGAGGAGCATCCAAAAAAAAGGATAATATACAAAGAAATGATGAAGATAATAACCAACGATTTTAATGGCACTGCAACAAATCAATCAGACTTGGTTAATTATTTAAAGGAAAAAGTTAATATAGGAAAAAATAAAAGTATGGGGTTATTATCAGATTTGCATAAGTTTGGGTTATTAGAGTTTTATAAAGGCGGAAAAAATAATTCTGAAAAAATATGGAGTGTTAAAATATGAATAATCTAAATAAGAAAAAAACAAATGAAGAACTTATCGAAGCTGCTAAAGAAATATTTGAATACTACAAGCCAGTATTAGAACTGGGAACAAAATATATTTATTTAGATGTGAGAAACATTTCAGAAATCTCTCCTCTATTAGCGGAATTATTAATAGGAAATCCTGAAGAGACTATGGAAATACTAGAGACTGCTTTAAAAGAAAAATTTGCATTAAATAAAATACTTAAGATAAGACTAAACAATCTTCAAAAAACCCAACAATTAGAAATAAACAAAATAAGGGCCTGCAATCTAAAACAAATCCACACCATAAAAGGAATAATAAAAAGGTTAACTAAAGTGATCCCAAGAACAACTATAATAAAATATGAATGCCCCTCATGCGGCACGGTTTTATCAAAAATACAAGAGACAAGAAAAATATCTAACCCTAGTAGATGCAACTGTGGAAGAAAGGGAGGATTTAGAAAACTAAACGATGAAATAACAGATATACAAGAATTAATATTAGAAGAAATACAAGATGATTTAGATGGAAAACAACCCCAACAGATAAGAGTCTTACTCAAAGAAGATTTAACAGAAACTAGTTTTAATTCAAGATTACAACCTGGGAGAAGAATTGAAGTTATTGGTATAGTTGACAGGCTTCCAATATTTATGAACTCCAAAGATGAGGAAACAAATATATCAGATTTTATGATTCATGCAAATAATATTATTTCATTAGACTCGGAAGATGACTTAACAATCACTCAGGAAGATGAAAGAAGGATAATGGAAATAGCCGCGAACGAACCATTAAATCAATTATCTAAAAGTTTAGTTCCAGAAGTGTATGGGAATGATATGATTAAGAAAGCTATAGTTTTACAGATGGTAAAGGCAGTACCAACTTTGAGAACTGATGGGACACTTACACAAGACGATATTAGTATTTTATTATGCGGTGATGTTGGATTGGCAAAGAGCCGGTTTTTAAAATCAACTATTTCAAGAACCCCAAAATCAAAAATGGTTATTGGAACTAAGACTTCTAAAGTAGGGTTGGGTGCTATGTGTGTAAAAGACGAATTAACAAACACCTGGTCTCTTGAGGTTGGAGCATTAGTACTTTGTTCAGGGAGTTTATTGGCAATCGATGAGATAGACAAGATGTATAAAGAACATTTAAATGAATTATTAGAACCAATGAGTTTAAGCACAGTTACTATAAACCGTGCAGGAATAAGTGCAACCCTCCCAGCAAGGACAAGTATCCTAGCTGCAGCGAATCCAATACATGGAAATTATGATCTACAAAAACCCCTTGCTGGACAGATAGATATGCCAACACCAATACTCAATAGATTTGATTTAATATTTGTTATGAAGGATTCTCCAAATGAGGAATTTGATTCAAATCTTGTAGAATATATTTTTCAATCAAACAAAAAAGGAATGGAGTCGGATATACCTATGGACATATTCCGAAAATATATAATATATTGTAAGAAACTCAGACCACAGCTAGATGATATTTTAGTCAATTATTTTAAAGATTTTTATATTAATATAAGAAAAAATTCATACAGATCTGATGTAAATTCAATTCCAGTAAATGCAAGAAGTTTAGAAGCACTTATGAAACTATCCTTTGCTCATGCTAAATTAAGGCTTAGTTCAACTGTAGAGGTACAAGATTTAGAAGCAGCAAAAGAAATATTTATCTTCTGTTTAAACCAATTAGGAATAGATGAAGAAACAGGGGTTTTAGACTGGTCTAGGATGACACAAAAAGTACCCGCAAGCAAAAGAGGAAAAGCTGAAACATTCCTTAACATACTCTATGAAATATCCGAAACTAATCCAATTTTTACGTATGCAATGATTTGGGATAAATTAAAAGAGAGTGGAATAAAATCATGGGAAGTAAACATATTCATAGATGAACTAAAAAAGGAAGTAAAAATTTGTGAGCCCGAAAAAGGAAAATTTAAATTAGTGGGAGGTTAAAATGATAAAAACTTTACAAATAGACTATGAATGTGATAAATGCGGATATATTCTTTTTACAAAAAGAGAAATTGTAGTAGACGATTATTTAAAAGAAATTAGGCTAGTAAAACCAAACACATGCGTATGTGGAAGAGCAAAATTTAAATTAAAAGATATTAACATAGAACCAAAAACAAATTAAAAAAAAGGGCAATAAGCCCTAAAAATATAATCCTCCTATTACAGAATAACGAGCACCTTTTTGCTTATAAATATTAAGAATTTTAAATGCATATTACAAATCAAAAAACCAAAAGCTTTAAATAGTTTAAAGATTTTAAATTTAAATGGAAAATGAAGATAAAGCATTCAAGAGATACAAAAGAAAAGCCTGGTGGTGGGATCAATTTTGGCATCCTCTTGCAAGCTTGTTTAATATAAAGCATATAAAAACATTACTTATAATTATTTCAATATTTGATATGATTGTATTCTTCAATAAAATATATACTTATGCTATTCCTGGAGGGATACTTCTTTTATTAATCATTTATGATGATATTTATAAATACTATAAATCTGGTGAGTATATACAAAATTACAAAAAACATAAATATATGAAATATCCAGAATACCAACAATATAAAAAAGCAATAAAGCAAGTAAGATCAGAACGAAAAGAACAAAGTAATTTTCCAGTAATTAAACATGAAGAACCAAAAGAAGACCTTATAGATGACATAGGAATGGAAGTTGATTATGAAGATAATAAATATTCAGATTTAAACAAAGGGGAGGTGAGCAATGACAAAGACATTGGAAAAGAAAATCAATAAATTTAAACACCATATTGGAATGACAGAAGAAACTAAAATTAGGTTTGACCAGCTTTTATATTATTCAAATTTAAGAAGTGCCGATGAATTATTAAATAAATTAATTGATTCATTTATAGATAAGAACCATATAACACAAGAAGATTTAACTAAAAAAAGGAGGTTGAGATAGAATGAAAAAACCTATTAAAAAAGAAAAGAATGACTATTCAGACCTTGAAAACCTTTTTAATGAAATAGAGAGAACGCCTAAATTTAAAAGATGGTTTGGGACTCCTTGCCCAGAATTTCAACCCCTATGTGCTAATTGTGATTTTTGGAATAAATGGAATAGATTTAAACAAGATATTTTTAAAGGGATGTTTCAATGAAACCTGAAGAAAAAAACGACCTAGACAAAATTGGAAAATTCTTAGATAAAATAATAGAACCTGTAGTTGAACTAATAGATAAAATTGAATATAATATAGATGAGTTGGAAATTCCACATTCAAAAATAGTCCAGGATATGAAAAATATTGATACAAAGAATATGAGTTCAAAAGAAAAGAAAGACTTAAAGAAAAAGATTAAAGAAGAATCTCTTAAATACCTTAATAAAAATTATCCAAACATTGTTAAATCTTTTGATAATACTAATTTAATACTTGAAGGAATAAAAGAAAGATTACAAGAACATAAAGAAAGATTAGAAGAACTTGAAAGTGAGATGGATGATATTGAAAGTCTACAAAATGAACTTGATGAAAGAAAACAAAATCTTGATTTTTAAAAATGAATAAATTAACTTCAAAACAAAAAAGAAAAATAATTGATAAATGGATTTGGGATAATGGTGCTGCAAAATTTGACTTAAAAACTAGAGATATAATTCTTTGTGATGGGGGGTTATTTAGTATAGAAAAAAATCCAATTAAATTACATAAGATAACCGGCTGGAAAGAATTACCTAATGGAAATAGCCAGGCAATATTCTCAAAGAAGAAATATAAAGATAATGAATATGCAGCAGTTTTTTGGTTTGAAGAACTTGATGAAAATATTGAATACTTAAAGAGAATGAAAAAGATGTTAAATAGTATTGGTTATGATACTAGTAAAAGCCTTAGATGGCAAAGAGGTTTAAATGGCAAAACAAAAAAAAGAATTAACCAATAAACAAAGAAAAAAGTTTTTAAAAGAATTATTAACCAATAGAAAGAAGTTTACAAAATTATTAAAACCTAGAATTAACTATGATTCTAAATATGGTCTTTTTTCAATAAACTGGGGAAAGCCTAGAAATGTTGATTCTACAATAGAAACTAATTTAACTGGGTCGGGGGATTTATTATTTGATGTAACTAAAGATGGGGTAATCGTTGGAATTGAATTTTTAGATTTGAAAGATGTTCTGGAAAAGTTTGATACAACTAAAGAACAAAATCTTAAAAGAGTAAGAGCTCAATATAAACATGGAAAGATTTAATAATAAGTTTTGGATAGTAATTTTACTCATAATATTACTTGGAGCAAGTTACTGGTGGATCAACAGAATAGAAGACATATATCAAAGAGTAATTGCTGTTTTAGTAATTGCTGGATCTGCTTATTTATGTGGCAGACTTCACGGTCAAACAATAGAGAGGTGTAACAATGCAAAAACAAATATACCAAATTACCCAAGTTAAAATCTTCTTAAACATAAGTTTAAGAGGTAAATAAACTTTTGGGAATAAAGAGCTGCAGAAAGGGGTCCGGCTTACCGGGCCTTCTTTCCTTTAAAAAATGGAATATAAAGAAGTAAAATTAATAGGGAAAGATGAAGATGGAACTTATCTCGGGCAGATAGAAGAAATAGGGAAAGGGCATGAGGAATATAAACTCTTAAGGCATACTTTCAAAAAAACTCCAGATAGTTTGTTTATAAAAAATAGAAAACCTTTTGCATGGATTTTTTCAATTTTTACAGGATACAGACAGGTTGGAATTTTTAATGTAGAAAGACCTCATAATTATAACGAAGGAGATTTGATAATAGCTGAAATAAAAAATAATAAAATAGTAAACATATTCAAAGAATAATATGGCAAAGAAAAAAGAACAAAAAGTAAAGAAAGTAATTCAAGAAATTGAAAGACTTGGAAAATGTTTACGCTGTGGAAAATTACTAGTTAAAGATCATAAAACTTGTTCCTCATGTAGGAGAAAGAAAATGTTGCAAAAGAAAGCAAATAAGCGAGGTAAATCAAGAAATCATTATTTATAATGGGAAAAATAAAAGGAATGAAAGATATTGAAACAAAACCAAATTATATTGAAGATGATATAATGGCAGAAGATCAAATAAAAAATGATCCAAAATTAAAATATAACCACAAGATAAAAATAAAAGCTTATGATGAATGTTTGGAGATATTAGATAAATTTCTAAGAGAAAAGTCCAAGACTCGTAATGTGTTTTATACAAGTGATTTTAATGAATTAAGAAATAGAATAACAGATAAACAAAATCAATGTAATTAAATGGCAAAAAAACAAAAAGAAACTCTTCCAGAAAATCTTGAATGTTTCATTTGCGGAAAGAAGCTCAAACCAACTAACTGGTGGAAAACAGATGGAAAATATTTCTGCACAGAAAAACATATAAATGAATACGAAAACAAAGAATATGGAAATTAATCAAAAAGCCAGGATAGTGCAAATAATAACTGAGAAAGAAAGTTCTAATATGATGGGCACATATAAAATACTAAATAATGATTGGTTAAATATCATAGATAAGGGGTTATTTGATTATCAACAAAGCAAGAAATACAAAACATATAAAATTATATTTTGGTCATCTTTTCCAATTTCAGTTATTATATTTTCTTTATCTTACTTCTTAAAAATAAATTGGTTATTTTGGCCAGGAGCAGTATTTTTAATATTAACATTTTATTCTAGTACTAAAGATATACCTAAAAATTATCATTATCCTATAATTGGTCGTCCCATAATTCCAATTCAAAAGCCACATGATTTTAAAGTTGGAGACGAAGTAAATATAAAAATGGAGATTAACCATGTACCAGTGTGAAGAGTGCAATAAGGTTTCACCAAGGTACGAAACTCAATTTAGAATAATTACAAAAGTCAGATCACTAATTAAAGGATTTGAAATTGAGGAAGAAAAGAAAGTATGCAAGGAGTGTTATGAAAAATTCAATAAAACAATTTAGGGATATGACAATCATGATGTTAATTTCAATAATAATAGAAGAGGTCTGGTTCAATTTATTAATCAAACCAAATATAGCATGGTAAATAAACTTGGAATAGTATTTTGTATAATATTATTAATTTGCTTAATTATACTTAGTGTAGTAAAAGCAGAGAATATTACTATAAATCAAACTGGATCAGAAATTAGAAATATAACTTGCCAGGACTTGAATTGCGAAAACTTCTTATGGGTTGAAAATTATATCAAAAATAATTTAACCAATCTAAATGGAGATTCATCAAATTTTATTAATTTACTAAAATCAGCAAACTATGGAATGCAGGAAGATTTAAACTCATGTCAAAAAACAAGAAATAATTACAAATATTTATCCCTAACTTTTTTAGGAATAATTATCGTCTTAATCTTATATATATTAATTTTTAGAATTATAAAAAAATGAAATTTATTTCTGAAATTAAAAAACACAAGAAAGATATATTTATTTCAATAGTTATTTTATTAATGTCTTATATAATCAATTTCTTTGCAAGTTATTATGTAATGAAAAAGGCAGATGTTAATTGTGTTCCAGATCTTATTCTAGACCATTTTGGGCCATATAATTTAAATTTCTTTTATTCTTGGATTGCTGTGGCAATTTTTATTATTTTTATAACTTATCCTTTAATATGCAAAATCAAGGACTTTCTTTACATCTGTTTGCAATTAAGCTTCTTAGTTATTGTAAGGTCTTTTTTTATAATTCTTACTCATTTAAAAACACCAATTACCGCAGTCAATGCAAACTTTCCTGGAATATTTGACATATTTAAATTTACAAATGACCAGTTCTTTTCAGGGCATGTTGCATTTACTTTCTTAGGATTTTTAGTTTTTAAAGATAGTAAAATAAAATGGTTCTTTTTAGTTGGTTCAATTTTAATGGCAATAACTGTCCTGGCAATGCACCAACATTATAGTATAGATGTTTTTGCTGCTTTTTTCATAACTTACGGGTGCTATAAGATTGTTAATAAATATTTTAAGAAAGATTAATTCAAACCAATAATATGCCCTATAAATGTAAAAATTTTTGTTCCAACAACTCCATAGTTATCCCAACTCCAAATTGACCAATACATCATAAACAAACAACCAATATAAGAAATTAATAACCCAATAACATCATTTTTATCTAGCTCTTCATCAAGTATGAAAAAGAAATGTTTTATTATTTTGAATTCCATTTTTTAACTTTCTTTGTTTTAGACTTATGAACTAACCAAATTATAAATAAGATTATATCAATTATTAAAAGTGGCGGGAATGCAAGACTAACAATTAATAAAAAAATAATACCGAATACCTTTGCAATATTCATTATACCTTTTTGTTTTAATGCTACCTCGAGGTCAGAAGTATTGTTTTCAATAGGTTCTTTTAAATCTAATCTTTCTAAAATATTACCCAATGAATTTTCTCTATTTTTTATAACATATTCATCTATCTCATCCATATCCTTTTCATCCCATAAAGCAATATTAAACTGATTTGCAAGATCTCTTTGCCACTGTTCTGCGTCTTGGCCGTAGACTACTATAACAACTTTATCAGCCTTAATTATATCATTCTTAGAATGCCATTCATGTATTACATCCTGTAAATTAAGCCTGGATCTTTCATATTGTTTACATTGAATTATTATCTTTGTATTGTTCCATTCAGCAAGGACATCTACCTCATAACCTTTTTGAGTTACATTCTTCATAGTATTAAAACCAGCTAATCTAAATATCTTTTCTACATTCTTCTCAAGCAGGCTGCCTATTCTTCTTCCCATTATTTATCCATTAAATATTAAATAGTTTAAAGTATTTAAAGTTATCGGAAGACGGGATTGTTAAAGATTAGGGACTTATCTCCTGAATTTGACCTCCTGTTAATTGTGGGACTTTTAGACTATTCAAAAGCATAGTTTCCCACCTATTTCCATTTACTCCAATACCACACTTTTGAGCAGGAGTAGTTTTATCCTTGACATTTTCTCTAACAAAGTTATGAAATACTTTAAATCCATCTGCATATTTCTGAACTTCCGTAACTCCTCTTCTTGTTTTTTGAAATTCTTTTTGATGTGAGTGATGGCTTTCTATTGCATTATTATTAACTTCTTTTCTATGCCCTTTGATTGAAGTAAATTTAACTTTTCTTTCTCTTCCCCAATTCCTAAAAGTTTTTAGACAACCATCTTCATAACCCTTATATCCATCTACAATAATTTGATTAGGCATTTTTACATTTATTTTATATGCTTCTGTAAAAACATTTTGAGCATCTTTTGAACTTCTACTTCTTCCTGAATTAATTGAAGCAAGTAAGAATTTAGTTTTATTATCCATACAATTCCATACATAATCAAAATTTACATTTGGATTTTTCTTGTCTTTTCCTCTCTTAGTTAAAATCAAAGTTTCATCAGCATTCCAAACACCACAAGTTTTAGGAGTTAAAGTTTTACTATATTTTTCCATAACCTCTGAAAATTTTAAAACCCAATTCCTTATAGTTACATGGGAAATATCTAAACTATAAAATTGTTTAAACTGGTCTGAAATATCCCTATAACTTAATCCCTTGTAGTAGCAATCCATAGCAAGACAAACAAACTTTTCATTTCCCTTTATGTATTTTATTGGACTTAGGACAAATCTTTTTTTACAAGACTTACAACTAAATCTCTGCTTAGTTCCTGCTTTGTCCTGCCTTACTCCTCTCTTGATTAATTTTTGAGAAGAACAATAAGGACAACAATCATTTAGAGGTTTTTCTAAAATCATTTCTATTTCTTGTTTAATTGGTGTTGCTTCAATTTCATAATGATTTTTAAGTTTTTCAAAAATAAGAATTGCTTTGATATGTTTGCAGTATAAATTCTGTCCTTTACATCGCATTTGAAAATCTTTACAATCACAAGAATAACTATCAAAATGTGTTACTTGATATTTTTTACTGCTATCAAATTGAGAAGGCACAAGATAAAGATTTTCACTTATACATTCAGGTTTAGAATGTTCTAAAATTTCTCTTGCTCGTTCTTCACGAACTTCTGAAAATTGTTTTAATATTTGGTTTGTCATAGTGTTTAGTTTATTGTTTATCTTACTTATATAAGTAAGTCCTACTATATAAATGTATGCTTTTCTTACTTATATAGGTAATACTTATAAAATACCGACGGATAAAATAAGTGTTAATATAACCTACTTAAATAAAATATTTTTATATTAACTATTTTTATAAAAGAAACATTTATAAATAAGAGAGATTTAAGATTATTATGGGAATTATGTATATTATCAAAAAAACGGTTAATGCTTTCAAGTGCCAGAGGTGTGGTCATGAGTGGATACCAAGAGTTAGTATGGAAGAACTGGAGGGGAAAGTTAAGGATACCCCTATAATTTGTCCAAGATGTAAAACACCTTATTGGAAAACTGAAAGAAAAAATAAGAATAACAAAGAGGTAAATAAAAAATAAAATGGCAGATACAATTAAAATTTTAGGACAGTTCAATACCAAACCTACAATTATAGATTTTATTTTAAAACAAGATTTTTTTCCTAAGGAAAAAAATATTTCTATTTTAGAACCATCAAGCGGTGAGGGTAATTTTATCAAAGCATTAAAAGACAAAGGTTACAAAAAAATAACTTATTATGAAATTGATAAGCAATATAAAGATACTGGGGCTATAATTCAAGATTTTTTAAAAGCAAATATTAAGAAAAAATACGGTTTAATTTTAGGAAATCCTCCATTTACTTCTATAAAATTAAATGAGAGTTATTATGGTAATGGAAATACAGAATTTAAGACGAGATTTATAGAAATGTTATTTCTGGAAAAATGTCTAAGTTTATTAAAAAATGACGGAAAATTAATTTTTATTTTTCCAAATAGACTATTTTTAGATACAAAGTTTAATAGGTTATTAAAATTAATTTATGATAAAGGATTTTACATAAATAGGATTATAGACTTGCCTTTAAACATATTTACAAATACAAAAGGCACAACAAGTGTTTTAATCTGTATTTCAAGAGAGAAAAGTGGAATAGGAGTTAATGGTCATCATATTCCTGTAGATGAATTTTTAGAAGATAGTAATTATTATTTGTATAAAGATAGAGATAAATTTATTGATGAGCATGGTGTAAGTTTAGGGGATTTAATGGAAAAAATACAGCCACCTGAATATAAAAAAGATAAGATAAAAATTAGTGTTGGGGAACTAAACAAAGTTAAGCATAAGAGTGAGAATTATTTGGCTATTGTCAGAAATGGAAACTCTGGAGTTGGTAATTTTACTTTATATAACCCAGATAAGTATTATTTTAATGAATGTTTTTATTTCTATAAAATAAAAAATGGCTATGCTGAAAAGATAGTACCTTTATTAGAGAGTAAGTTTTATAAGGATTATATACAATTAATTAGCAAGAGGACAGGTTCAAAATCTCTAAGAAATGAAGATTTACTTAAACTTGTAGTAAAATGAGAACAGAAAGACAAGCACATGGTTTTATATTTCAAAATTGGGTTCTAAGAACTTTCTTAGACTTGGCTTATAGTGGAGAATGGGATATTCCTTCTAAGATAAATCCTATTACTAAAAAACCTGTAAGTATTAAAACTGCACAATGGGAAACTGGCGGTGTAAGTTTTGGAGATGCCTTAAATCAATTTAATGTAAATGAAGATTTTGAAATTGTAGTTGCTTTTTATGAGGTAAGAGGAAATAAGAAAAAAGTGGTTAATATGCAGTTAGTTCCAATAACTAAAGAAAAATGGAGAGAGATGTGGGGAAATATGACTATAGAAAAATTAGAAGAATTTGATAATCTTGTTAGATGTGAAGATGGAAGAAGCCTTGAAGGTCAAAAACTAAATGATTTTAGAGATGATATTCAAAAAGAGAAAGAAACAATGTTAGAAGGTTATACTGGCAAATTTTCTATACATCCTAAAATAGATAGTAAAAATCAAAGGAGAGTTCAATGTTCAATTCCTTTTAATACATTCTTTAAAGAATTAGGTCTTGAAGATAAGAAAAAGAAATTTACAACATACACTCTTTGGGGTAAGGAAATTAAACTAAGTTCAATCAAATTAGATAATTAATATGGCGGTTCTAAGCAGGGTTAAAATGCAAAAAGCAAGAAGAAAACAAGCTAAGTTTTCAGAAAATGATAAAGTTAAGATTGAAGAAAAAGCAGTAAGTCCAGAAGAACATCAAAGGAAAATGGAATTATTAAAAGGTCTTGGTCTTATTAAAGAAGAAGAAAAGAAAGATTAATCAAAGGGTATATACAAATTGTCCCTACCCTTTAAGTCCCAATCTTAACACTAAACATCAAGTCCCGACTTATTAACAATCCCTCGGAAGACAAAATATAAATACAAAGGTTTATAAACTTTAAAGTATTTAAAATAACTGGAGGAATAAAATGGTAAATTATATAACAATGTACAAATGCAAAAACTGTGGAAGAGAAAATTATATAACCGCAGAAAAAGGAACAACTGTAAAAGATAAGATAATAGAAGACAGTATAAAATGTACTGAATGCAACTGCATTTTAATTGAAGCAAAAGAAGAATAAGTTTATATACTAGTGGGCATTTAATAAATCATAATAATCAAAATACTAAATTTACAAATGGTTGTAGACTGAAGTAAGGGTTGTTAAAAGTACAAATTAACTAATTCTTCAGTCTTTATAAAACTTTCGGATGAACAAGAAATTTAAAAAGAAACATATACAAGTGATACCACCACTAACAAAGAGATGCAGATGTGGAAAGAGGGTAAGTTCACATCATTGGATTTGTGACGATTGTTACTCTAGAAAAATGAAAAATAAATTTTGGAGAGAAAGAAGAAAACAATGTAATCTACAATAAAAATGGAACAACAATTATTACAAAAGATATTAGTTATTCGGGAGACATTACATAGAAATATAAATAAAAGTGAGGAACTTTATAAAATTTTACCAGATGATTTATTCAAACAGAAATATGTTAAAGAAGATAAATCTGTAAGAAAAATTGCCGAAGAGTTGAATCTTAGTTATGGATATACTTTAAGAAGACTTAAGGAGATAAATATTTTAAGAGATAAATCTGATAGTAGAAAAATATTCATAGTAGCCAATGGAAAGGTAATGATGCTAGCTTACATTCCATCCATGTTTGGGTTAATAACAGAAAACCAAAACCTAAATTTTGTGAGAAATGTAAAAAAGTTCCACCAATAGATTTGGCTAATATATCTGGGGAATATCATAGAGATATTAATGACTTTAAATGGATGTGTCGTTCTTGTCATATGATTATGGATTATAAAAATAATATGAGAAAAATTAAACCTAGTAAAAGAATAAAAGGAGATTTATTACTTTGTTCAAGGTGCAATAATTTTAAACTTATAAATAAGTTTAGTAAAAATAAAAATGTTAAAGGAGGTTACTCCTATAATTGTAAAGAATGCGAAAAACAAAGACATCATAAATACAATATAGAGAAGAAATATGCAAAAGGAATTAATTGATAAAGAAAGAGTACAGGAAATAAAGGAATATTATAAAACTTGTAATCTTTGGATCCCTAACAAAAGTGCCTGGAGAAGCTGGAAATTTAAATTAAAGGATGGAAGTTATAAAAGATTTCATATAAAGAACAAAACCGAACTCAGAGAGCTATTAACCAAGTTTGCACCAATCAGAGTGTATTACTCTGCAATAGCAATTTATAATATTCGCAATGTAAAAGGAAAAGCCACCAAAAACCAAATGAAAATTTTTAGGGACTCTATTATTGATCTGGATAATCCTAACTTTAAAGAATGCAGAAAATCGGCAATAGAAGTTATAAAAAGATTAGGCCCTGCAGATTATATTTTAAAGACATTCAAAGGGCTGCACATTTGCTATTATAAAAAAAAGATAGAT